>Ga0335394_10000087_pt1 | contig 84752 bp, 68 predicted proteins | sample MAT03_FD_205741 | JGI IMG/M metagenome (GOLD analysis project Ga0335394, IMG submission 205741) | Freshwater microbial communities from Lake Fryxell liftoff mats and glacier meltwater in Antarctica - MAT-03 (spades assembly) (version 2) ... | reverse complement strand
TGGTCGCACGATCGATTTCTCGCAATGCGAGGAACAGAAGCCCGACGACCAGCCGCAGCCGTTTTCTTTTCTGAACGACCGGCTCGATGTGCCCCAGATCCCCTGCTGGATCACCTACACCAATCATGCGGTGCACGAGCTGATCCGGGCGAACCTGCATCGAGCGCCGATGTACAGCGGCCAGATCCGCTCCAGCGGCCCGCGCTACTGCCCTTCCATCGAAGACAAAGTCGTCCGCTTCGCCGACAAGACCGAGCATCAACTGTTCCTGGAACCCGAAGGGCGACACACCCGCGAAGTGTACGTGAACGGGGTCTCGACTAGTCTCCCCCGCGATGTTCAGGACGCCATGTTCCGCCAGATCCGCGGGCTGGAGCGTGCCGAGATCATGCGCTACGGTTACGCGGTCGAGTACGACTTCGCACCGCCGGATCAACTGACGCCGGCGCTCGAAACCAAGCGCGTGGCCGGGCTGTACTTCGCCGGGCAACTGAACGGCACCACGGGCTACGAAGAAGCGGCCGCGCAGGGGCTGATGGCCGGCATCAACGCGGCCCTCAAGCTGGCCGGCAAGCCGCCGCTGGTGCTGGATCGCAGCCAGGCCTACATCGGCGTGCTGATCGACGACCTGGTAACGCGCGGCGTCGACGAGCCCTATCGCATGTTCACCAGCCGCGCCGAGTACCGCCTGCTGCTGCGACACGACAATGCCGACCGTCGGCTGACACCGCTGGCCCGAGAGATCGGCCTGATCGACAACGCCCGCTGGGATCGCCTGGAACGAAAGCGGAGCGAAATCACCCGCGTGCTGGGTCTGCTTGAGACAAACCACGCCGAGGGAATCTCGCTCTATAAGCATCTGCGCCGCACCGAGACGACCTGGGCCGATCTTGTGGCCCGACTTCCGGAACTGGCGGGGGTGACTGAGGATGTCTCGGACCAGGTCGTGAGCGACGTGAAGTACGCCGGCTATGTCGAGCGGCAGCAAGAAGAGGTCGACCGCCAGAAGCGATTGGCCGAGAAACGCATTCCGGCGGCATTCGACTACGCGACCATCGGCCAGTTGCGGGCCGAAGCCCGCGAGAAGCTGGCCAAGGTTCGCCCCGAGAGCCTCGCTCAAGCTGGCCGCATCAGCGGCATCACCCCCGCCGATCTGGCGCTGGTGCGGGCGTATCTCGATCGACCATCGCGGGCGTAGGCTGCTTCTCAGCCACCCAGCGATCCCCGCGGTAGGTCAGCGCGGTATCGTCGGGCACGCGGAACCAGGCTTTGAATTCCGACTCGGTCGCTCCCTGCCGCAAGGATCGGAGCAGTTGCACGCTCGCGACGACGGGTGCCAACAAGGCCATGCCCGCAACATACACGCAGCCCAGCCACAGGCGGGTGTCTTCCACCAGCCACGCGAACAGGGCGACCGCGCCTAGCAGATTCATCGCCACGTGCGGTTCACACAGCTTGCGAGCCAGCCAACTGGCCAGCGGGCGAAGACTCCGAGGTACGGCCGGTGCCGGAAGCGAACGAGCGCCCCCTCCACCGACGACTTCCAACTGCCCGTCGACGATCTTCAGACGTTGGATGAAGGCCTTGTAGCGGACATCGTTCACCAGACCGATGCCCAGCGTTCCCACGCCCCAGGCGACGCCGGCCAGCAACCACAGCGGTTCGAACGATCCAGCGAATAGCCCATAACCGATGCCCAGCGGCAGGCACAGCCCCAGCACATGGTGCATCAAGTAGTCGAGCGCGACTCCATCGAGTGAGGCTGTGCCGTGGTACCGTGCGAGTTGCCCGTCGACATGGTCCAGTAGATACCAGAGCTGCAGCAGTGCCGCGCCCAACAGCCATCCGCCGATGCCGCCTTGAGCGAAACCGGCCGCGGCCGCCAGCCCCGTGAGAAACGCCACGAGGGTAACTGCATGGGCCGAGATTCCCCAAGGGAGGACGATCCACGTCACGCGCAGCGCCAGTGGCCGTGCCACTCGCCGCGCCATCCAGTTTCCGATCCGCCGATAGTCGGCCTTCTGGCAGCGCGTCTCGAGTTCAGCCAATGAAGGGCGGCGCATGAGAAACAACCTACGCAGCCTTCTTGATCGACAGTCGCCACGGAGTCCGAACCGGCGCGGGCGCACCGAGCAGGTTCAGCAGATCCTCGAAGCGACGTAAATGGACATCGGGACCTTCGGCGCCGCCAGGTTCCGTCGCCACCGCATTCAAGGCGATCGTTCCCAGGCCCATCTTCCGCGCGCCAGCCAGTCGCTGGTGGTCGCGGCCGACATAGGCCACCGCATCAGCCGGCTTGCCGACCATCTCCAGGCAGGCCGCATATCCGGCCGGCTCGGGCTGAACGGCCGCCACATCGCGTGACGTCACCACCGCCAGGTCGCAGGTCCCCAGTCCATTCCGCAGCAGGCGCTGCCGAAGGACCGGCGCCGGCGAGTCGCTGTCGGCCAACACGGCCAGCGAAAAGCCCGCTCCCGAGAGTCGTCGCAGCGTAGCGGCCACGCCCACCATCGGGCGATCCTGCGTTTCAATCCGCTTGCGCTCGTGCCCGCCGGCCGCGACCAGCTCGCTCACCGCGCCGGGGCAAAGCCCGCGTGAGAGCAAGAAGCACGACAGGGCTTCGTTGAACGGTCGCAGCCCGCGATTCACATCGGGCTGAAAGCGCTCGTCCCAGGCCTTTGCAAAGTTCTGGAACTCGCAGGGATGGCCCAGGCGATGCACCTGACGCCAAAGCCAGCGCTGCCACAGGGTGCCGTCATACAGCACCCCCAAATCGAAAAGCACGCCTTCCATGATTCGGAATCCTTTCCGCACATGTGAAGGGAACATCCTTGTTCCCCGGAGGCGACCAGGCCGCAAACAACGCGATCAGCACGCAAAGCACGCTTACCGCCGATTCAATGCAGCCATCTGCTCACGCAGCCGGGGCTGTTGGTCCAGAAAGCCCGCGATCCGCTGCCACTCGAGCCCTTCAGGCCCCAGCGCATCAAAGATCGTCTGGGCGTTCTCCCAGTCCTCGTCGAAATTGACTTGCAAGCGGACATCGTCCCGGTCCAGTTGCACCGGAGCCGGAATGAGCCGCAGATTGAACTCTTCAGGATGCGACACAATGTATCGCGTCACATCAGCTCGGTCCGCGGGATCGGTCGCCCGCCGGTCGGCCCGGCGAATCGCACCGACGCGGAACCATTCGGCAAACACACCGACCGACGACAGAATCGAAGGCTGCGCCGCGCGGGAACAATAGCTGATGTAGTCGCAGTTGGGATGGGCGTCGGCCGTCGAGATCAGCCGGTCGATCAGGACCGGATCCAAAAACGGGCTGTCGTCGCGGATCCGCACCACGGCATCGACCGAGTAGCTCTCCAGCACGCCGGCAAAGCGCGAGAGCTGGTCGGCGTCGCTGCGGATGACCACCGGAATATCCGGCGGCACAATCGCCGAGATCCGCGGAGTTTCGGGCCCGGCGGGGGTCAGCACCACCACGCCGGTCAGGCGTTGGCTTTCGGTGGCCCGGCGGACGATCCACTCCAGCAGAGACTGGGCGCCCAGCTTGCGGACGGCAACATCGCCCAGGGTCTGAGTCCGAAAGCCGCCCGACTCGCGGGGGCGGACTTCGACGATTCCTAGCGTCTTCAGCATGATTCGATCCTCAGATCCGTCCGCGGATTAGCATCAGATTGGCAGCCATCCTGAACCAAGAATGCATGGGGAGTCTAACAGTGCCTTTAAGAAATGGTCAAGGTTGTTTCCGCGTGCGGATGCTAGCAGTTCATTCGTTCTGGGCTGGCGATTTGGAAGCCGAACGGCAGCTAATGGAAGTCATGTCGCTTGTTGCCCCGGGCTGGCCAGGCTGATTTGCTATCCCACGAATCCCGGACACGCCAACGAATAGTGTTTGGCGAAATCCCAATTCGAGGATTGCAGGCTATCCGATTCGACATTCCCGCGAAGCAAAGTCTGCAGCACAGCAACTGGATTACAGGCATAGATTCCCGACGCCCAGCATTCGTTGCATTCGACGACTGCCCAGCCGCGGTCGGCAATTCTGCCGACATCAAGGACAAACGCATCGGGACAATCAACATCCGATCGATGTACCACGGATTCGGCGAACGCCCAAACTTCCGAGATTTCAGTTTCAGGAACAGCGGGAAAGGAATCGTAGTCTGGGATAATCTTACCCTCGTAGACATACGGACTGACGGTCATCACGTTGCGATTTGCAACAAAACATCGGTATTCGTGCGTCCAACGCACGGGTTCGCCAACGTGAACCAAAGTTTCGGGATGGATTGTTGACGTCGCGGCTGCAAGTGCTATTCGGTCGTAGATCGCGGCGGGGAACGCTTTGCTAACGGAGTGCTTTACGAAGTGATTCTCAATGGTGTCCAGAGCGACATGTAAAGTTGTTTGACGCAGATCGCGCCGCAACAGCTCTGGTGGCAAATTGACGGTCCAGTCCGGATTGCAGCCAAGCAGGGTGCGACTAAGCTGCTTGCCGATATCAAATATGTGGGGGGCCGTGTAGAAGAACGCGACCTCACGGTCTGGTGGTTCAAACCAATCGGGAATTCTATCAGCGTCGAGCCGTAGCGTTTCCCATCCGAGCTGTTGAGCGGCCCTGCGCAGAATCTGGGAATCAACCGTGTATCGTGATGAACAGATCAGCGACGGCATTCATGATTCTCGTGCGGAATGACAGGGCTCGACCGTCGAGGCACTGAAGAAGCCGACCGCACTTTGGCGGTTCGGAATGGGCATGTCAATTCTGGAAGAGGAATCGAACCACGCGCAAAGTTGCCGACGATTGTCAGTCGGTTCACGCCAGGATACGCTGGCGGGGAAGTTTGAATTTGGCAAGTTTGGCATCCCGCGCTCGAGTCCTCTCCCATGACCACGCTCCCTCCCCCCCTCGATCCGCCTGTCCGCACTTTAATGGGCCCGGGCCCCAGCGACATCCACCCCCGCGTACTGCGGGCGATGGCCGCCAACACGGTCGGGCATCTCGATCCGTATTACCTGAAGATCATGGACGACACGCAGAAGATGCTGCGCCAGGTCTTTGGGACCGAGAACCAGCTCACCATGGCGATCAGCGCCACCGGGAGCGCGGGGATGGAATGCACGGTCGTGAACCTGATCGAGCCGGGCGATGCGATGGTGGTCTGCGTGAACGGGGTCTTCGGCGCACGCATGGTTGACGTCGCCGAGCGGGCCGGAGCCAAGGTGACCAAGGTCGAGAAGCCCTGGGGGCAGGTCTTTACGCCGGATGATTTGAAAGAGGCCCTCAAGGGGAAGCCCAAGGTCGTTGGCATTGTGATGGCCGAGACGTCCACCGGGGCCTGGCAGCCGATCGAAGAGATCAGCAAAGCCGTACACGAGGCCGGCGCGCTGCTGCTGGTCGACGCCGTGACGGCGCTCGGCGGCATTCCCGTCGAAGTCGACAAGATGGGCATCGACGCCATCTACTCGGGCTCGCAGAAGTGCCTGAGTTGTCCGCCGGGACTGGCTCCCGTGTCGTTCAACAAGCGGGCCTTGGATGTGATCACCAGCCGCAAGACCAAGGTCCAGAGTTGGTACCTGGATATGAACATGCTGGCCAGCTACTGGGGTACCGACCGGGTCTACCATCACACGGCCCCCATCAACATGAGCTATGGCTTGTACGAGGCCCTGCGCGTGGTGCTGGAGGAAGGGCTGGTGGCCAGCTACGCCCGGCATCAGCGGAACCATCGGGCGCTCAAGGCCGGGCTGACGGCACTGGGCATTCGTTACGCCGCGGCCGAAGGGCATCAACTGCCGATGCTCAACGCGGTGCTTGTGCCCGAAGGAGTGAACGACGCTCAGGTACGCAGCGGACTGCTGAATCGCTTTGGGATCGAGATCGGCGGCGGGCTGGGCGCGTACAAGGGGAAGGCCTGGCGCATCGGGCTGATGGGCTATGCTTCGCGGATGGACAACGTGTTGAAGGTGCTGGGAGCGCTGGAGCAGTTGTTGGCCGAGCAAGACTATCGCTTCGACCACGGTGCCAGTGTGGCCGCGGCCAACGCCATCTACCTGGGCAAGTAGCGGGCGATGCCCCGTCCCGCCCGCCCCCAGACCGTGCCCGAGCAGCAGGCCCCGCGGTTCGATCTGCGCGCGGGGGACGCCGCCAAGGAGCTGGCCAAGCTGGCTCCGGCATCGATCGATTTAGTCGTTACGGACATTCCGTACGGCATCTCGCTCGATGAGTGGGATGTGCTGCACGCCAACACGAACTCGGCGCTCGGTGGGCGTTCCCCCGCCCAGGTGCGGCTAGGCGCGGGCTTCCAGCGGCGCGGCAAGCCCATCAACGGCTGGTCGAAAGCCGATCTTGAACGACCTCGCGAGTACCAAACCTGGTGCCAGACCTGGGCCGTGCCGATGCTGGCGGCGCTCAAGCCGGGGGCTAGCGCCTTCGTCTTCGCCGGCCGTCGACTGGCCCATCGTGCGATCATCGCCCTGGAAGACTCCGGCTTCTTGCTGCGCGATCTGCTGGCCTGGGAGAAGCCTTCGGCCCACTTCCGCGCCCAAAGCCTCAGCAAGCTTTACCAGCGCCGCGGGCTCCCCAAAGCCGCGGCCCAATGGCAGGGCTGGCGTTTGGGCAACCTGGCCCCGCGGTTCGAGCCGATCGTGTGGCTCTTCAAGCCCTACATCATCGGCGGCACGATCGCCGACAACGTACTGACGCATGGCGTCGGCGCTATGGATGCCGATGGCTGCCAACAGGCGGGCCGCGCCCCTGGCAACCTATTGACGTTTGACTACGAGAAGGGAGAACGTGGGTTGCACGCCGCTCAAAAGCCGGTCGGATTGCTCGAGTACCTGATCCGGCTGACCACGCGCCCAGGGCAGTGTGTGCTCGATCCCTTCTGCGGATCAGGCTCGACCGGCGTGGCGGCGCTGCGTCTGTCGCGGCGTTTCGTGGGTGTTGATGCGGATCGGGCTCAGGTGCGAGCGGCCAAAAAACGGCTGGCGGCCGAGACCCCCGCCAACGGGGTCCCCTAGCGCGACTTGCCAGCGCCAGCCGTCGCAGGACCGCGCAAGCCGACATTGCGTTGTCAGCGGGTCGATGTCAGAATTGAAAATGCGGCGTGCAACCGCTGCTTCACTCGCAAGTCCCGCATTCCCCGCTGGTTTTCGATGGCCGTTCCTCATACCGCCGATGCCTTTGTCGACTTGCTCGCACAAAGCAAACTGCTGGCGGAACCGCAACTGGCCGAAATCCGCAAGAAGATGCCCGGCTCGGAACCGCGACTCATTGCGCGGCAACTGGTCGGCGACGGCAAGCTTTCCCTCTGGCAAGCCAAGCAACTGCTGGCAGGCGGCGTGAACTTTTTCCTGGGGCGATACAAGCTTATCGAACGGCTGGGCGAAGGGGCCCGCGGCAAGGTTTACAAGGCCGAGCAGTCCCCCTCGGGACGGATTGTGGTTCTCAAGGTCCTCTCGAAGGACTTGCTCAAGGATCACGAAGTGGTCGCCCGCTGGCAACGCGAAGTCCGTCTGGCCGCGGCGCTGAATCATGCCAGCATCATCACCGCCTACGACGCCGAGAGCTTCGGCGACGTCCACTTCATGGTGATGGAGTTCGTGAACGGCTACGACCTGAAGCACTGGTCCGATGAAAAGGGTCCGCTGCCGATCGACTGGGCGACTGAGTGTATCCGCCAGGCGGCCGAAGGGCTGGGGCACGCACATGATCGCGGCGTCATCCACCGCGACATCAAGGCTTCCAATTTGCTGGTCGTCGCCCCCGACACCAAGACCTATCCGATTCTCAAGATCCTTGACCTGGGCTTCGCCCGCTTCGTGGCCGAAGAGACCGACTCGCTGCGGATCACGCACTCGGGGCAGACGTTCGGCACGCCCGACTACATGGCCCCCGAGCAGGCCGAGAGCGCCCGCAATGCCGACCCGCGCAGCGACATCTTCAGTCTGGGCTGCACCTACTTCAAACTGCTGACCGCCGAGTTCCCCTACTCCGGCGTCAACTCGATGCAGAAGTTGATCGCCCGAGCCATGCACGACGCCCGCCCCGTGCGCGAAGTCCGCCCCGAAGTTCCTGAGGGCGTGGCCACCGTGCTGGCCAAGATGCTGGCCCGCAAGCCGGAGGATCGCTACCAGACCTGCCGCGATGTCGCCGGGGCGCTGACGCCGTTTGCGATGAAGCAGTCGTAGCTACGCGATGATCTCGTCGATCGGCTTGCCATGGTCGATATCCAGCCGCTTCCGGCCGGGGATCTCCAGCTTGCGCGAATCCAGCCCCATCTGCTTCAGAATCGTGGCGTGGATGTCCGTTACGTAGTGCCGATTCTCGACCGCATGGAAGCCGATCTCGTCGGTCGCGCCGTGCACGATTCCGCCTTTGATCCCGCCGCCGGCCATCCAGACCGAGAAGCCGAAGATGTGATGGTCGCGCCCATCCGATCCCTGCGAGCCGGGCGTGCGGCCGAACTCGCTGGCAAACAGCACGATCGTCGAGTCCAGCAGTCCCCGCTGCTTCAGATCTTTCAATAGCCCGGCGATCGGTTTATCGACGGCCTTAAAATTCTTCTCGTGGTTGGCCTTCAGTCCGCCGTGCGCGTCCCAGACGCCGGCTCCGCCGGCTCCGTGCTGCACCTGTATGAACCGCACGCCGCGCTCCACAAAACGTCGCGCGGCCAGCATCTGCATGCCAAAGTCGCGCGTGGCCGGATCGTCCAGCCCATAGAGTTGCTGCGTGGCCTTGGTCTCGGTGTTGAAGTTCATCGCCTCCGGCACGGAGGTCTGCATGCGGAAGGCCAGTTCGTATGACTTGATCCGCGCGGCCAGCACCGGATCGTTGGGATACTCGACCCCTTTGAGTTGATTCAGTTTGCCGACCAGATCGAAGCCGATCTGCTGCTCGTCCAGGCCCAAATTCTTGGCCGGCTTACCGTACTCCAGCGGATTGGCCGGATCGACGCGCACCGGCACGGCGTCGTGCGCGGGGCCCAGGTAGTGGCCGTCTTTCTTGTTCCAGTACTCGCGGTTCCCCATGGAAAGGAACTGCGGCAGATCGTCATTCAGCGTCCCCAGCCCGTAGTGGACCCACGCGCCCAGGGTGGGATACTCGCCGTCGAGCATGTGCCGGCCCGAGTGGAACTGCGTTTGCGCGCCGTGGTTGTCGTCGGTGGTGTACATCGACCGAACCACCGCGATGTCGTCGATGCAACTGCCGACGTGCGGCACCCAATCGGACAGCTCAATGCCCGACTGCCCATACTTCTTGAAGCCGACCTGCAGCGGATACAGTTTATTGCGTTGCTGACCGTTGGCGTCGTTTACCACGGTAACGCGGGCGAGCTTCAGCTTGTCTGGATTTTGCACATCCTTATACGGCGTCTCGTTGATCGACTTACCGCCGTACTTAGTCAATTCGGGCTTGGGATCGAACGACTCGGCCTGCGACACGCCGCCGTTCATGAACAGCCAGATCACGCTCCTGGCCTTGGGGGCAAAGTGCGGCTTGCCGGTGGGAGGCTGCCACGCGGCCGGCGCTTCCGCCCTCGCAATCCCATCCTGGGACAACATCGCGCCCAGCGCCATGCCGGTGAAACCCATGCCCACATCAGACAGAAAAGCTCGGCGGTGCATGGTGACTCCTCAACGGCAATATTGACTAGACAAGGCAAGTGGGAGGAAGACATTGACCGCAGATGGACGCAGATTTACGCAGATGAAATACAGGAAAACACGGAGATGGACCTCAATGAGTCGGAATGCATTGACGAGCTACTTTGCGATCCTAACTTAAGCTCACGCCCCCGCTTTCATCGCACTTCATCGTATCCCCACTTCGCATTTCATCTTCTTCGTATTTCATCTGCGTAAATCTGCGTCCATCTGCGGACAATGCCTTCCTTCGCATTTCTTTCATCTCAAATTTCAAATCTCAGATATCTCAGATCGCAAATTCCTACAGCCCTACCGAACCGTGACAAAATCATTGTGATTGAGCAGCGCATGCACCAGGTTCACCCGCGCATGCTCGACTGGATTCGCACGCTTCTTCCCTTTGGCCGCTTTGGCGAAGCGTCCCATCGCCTCCTGCACGGCAGCTTGTTCATCCGGCGTCGGCTCCGTGCAAAGGACTGTCAGGAAGGCCGCGCGGATGAACTCCTGATCCGTCAGGCCTGGCTTGCCGGCCACGATGCGCTGCGCGATCTTCTCGGCCATGTTGGCGGCCAGCGGGCTGTTCTCCAGCGCCAGCGCCTGCTGCGGCACCACGCTGTCCGCCCGGCGGTAGCACTCCAGCACGTTCGCGTCGTCGAACATCGAGAGAAACTTTTGATGCTCGTTGTGCGAGTGGAAGTAGTACAGGCTCCGGCGATGATTGTCCTCCTGATCGACCGGAAGCGGCGGACCGCCGAACAGATTCAAATCCAGCTCGCCGGCTAGTGACAACAGGCTGTCGCGGATCACCTGCGATTCCATCCGCACCGGCTCGCGCCGCCAGAGGCTGCGGTTGTCGGGATCGACCCGCAGATTCGCTTCCGCAGCGCCGGCCGAGGAACAGGTCATGCGGTAGGTGTTCGAGGTCACGATCAAATGGTGCAGATGCTTCATGCTCCAGCCGTGCTCGACGAACTCCACGGTCAGCCAGTCGAGCAGCTCCGGGTGAGAGGGCGGAGTTCCCTTCAGGCCGAAATCAAAAACCGTCGGCACCAGTCCGCGGCCGAAATGCCTGGCCCAAAGGTGATTCACGGCCACGCGCGCCGGCAGCGGATTCTTGGGGTCGGTCATCCAGTGCGCCAGCGCCGAGCGTCTTCCCGTGCTAGTCTGAGGAAACGGCTTCTTGCGCGACTCTTCTGGTTCGACGTTGCTCTCGGCGGTCTTGATCGCCCCCACGAGCGGCGTGTAGGTGGTGCCGGGCTTCTGCAATGCTTCGTTCGCCTTCTCCTGTGCAGTCTTCGCCGCCGCGAGCTTCTTTTGGGCCGCCTCCTTCTTGTCGGCCGGCGCATCGGCCAGTTCGATCTGCACCTTGAGGAGTTCCCCCTCGGCCTTGGCGACCGCGACCTTCAACTCCGCGACGACGGCCTCGCGGATGAGTTGGGCAGTTTGTGCGTCTTCGCCGTCTCCCCTTTGACGAAGCTGAGCCTGATCGGCCGCGATTCGACACTTTACCCAGTGCCATTCGGCCCGAGCAATCGCCTGGTTGGGTTCCAGGAGTTTGGCCGCTCGCACGGCCTTGTCATACGCCTGCTGGGCCTTCTGCACATTCTGGGCAATCGAGGACTCTGCCGGCTTGCCAGGGGTGTCCCCGTCGATCAACACCAGATCGGCCGGAAGGGGCAAGAGTTCGAAGTGCGTGAACTCCGCCTTCGCATCGAAGGCGACCAGTTCCAGATGTCCGGCTTGGCGGGCGATCGGCAAGCGAAACGAGACGGCATGAACTCCATCGACCGCCAGATTCACCAACACCCCGCGCACACGCAGCACCAGTTCGTGCGGCTTGTTCAGTTCCACGGCCCGAGCCTGACTGCTCCCGGACGGGTACGTATAGTCGGCCCCCTGTTTGTAGGCGATCTGCACCTTGGACCCTCCGGCGACTGAGCTGGCATAGGCCAGCACGTCGTTCTTGTCGGTTACGTCGAAGCTGATGCCGACCGATTGCCACTTCTCGCCCCCCACGGTCGTGTACTTCAGGCGGACTTCGAAATCCGCGGGCGGAGCCTGTTTTAATCGCATCACCGCCCGCATCGCACCGACCCGCGACTGGACCAGCTTGCCGTCGACATAGGCCCAATCGCCGTCGCGAGTTTCCCACACGTCGGCATTGGCCGCGGCAAACGTGTCCAGAACCAGCGGCTTCCGCGGGGCGGGCTCGTTCGCTTGTTGCGCGCCTTCTTTCGCGGCCTTCGCTTCCGCCGCTTTCGCCAGGGTCAAAGCCTGCATCGCGGTATGAACCTGCTTCACGGCCGCGTCCAGGTTGGTCTCGCCGACCTTTAGTTGGTTCTCGGCCATCTCCAGCAGGTGTTGCGCGGTAGTCGGGCGCAGGTGGGGCTCCCAAGCCTCGCGCGGCAGATTCACCGGCTTGATCTTGAACTCGCCGGCCAGAAACGCCGGCACGCCCGGCAACATCGGCCGGCTCTTGTCCGGATTGCGGTCGTCCCCCCGGATGTGCAGCCAGGTGGGTGCGTCGAGATTGCAATCAAACGCCCGCGGAATGCCGTCCTTCTCGAAGTCGAACGGGCCGGCAAGATCCATGCGGAGCTGATACGGCTCGAAAATGGCTCGCATCTGATAGTACGCTTGCTGCGAGATCGGATCGTATTTGTGATCGTGGCACTTGGAGCAGTTGAAGGTCAGTCCGAGCATGGCCTTCGAGGTGTGCTCGACCGTCTCGTCCATCCAAGTCGTGCGGTTGAACTTGAAGTACTGCCGCGCCAAAAAACCGGACGCCCGCAGCCGCTTTGGATCGTTGGGATACAACTCGTCGGCCGCCAGCATCTCGCGCAGCATCTGGTCGTAGCCTTTGTCCTCGTTCAGCGATTCCAGGATCCAATCGCGCCAATGCCACATATGCTTCTGCGAGTTGCGAACCTCGGCCCCCAGGCCCCACCAGTCGCTATAGCGCCAGATGTCCATCCAGTGCCGCCCCCAGCGCTCGCCGTGTTGCTTGCGGCCCAGCAGCTCTTTCGCCACCTGGTCATAGGGATCGGGCGAGTTGCCTTCCATTGCCAGAAACTCGAGCTGCATCTCGCGCGAGGGGGGCAAGCCGGTCAGATCGAGCGAGACGCGCCGGAGCCACAGCAGCTTGTCGGCCGCCGGTTGCGGCGTCAGACCGCGGGCCTCGTGCTGTGCCGCGATAAAAGCGTCAATCGGATTGATCACCCAGGCCGCGTTCTTCACCTTCGGCACTTCCGGTCGGACCGGCGTCTTGAACGCCCAGTGCGTGCGCGGATCGCGCTCGGGCTGCTCATCAGCCGGGGCTTTCGCCCCTTCCGCAATCCACTGTCGCAAGTCGGCGATTTGCCCGGCAGTCAGCGGTTCCCCCTCGGGCGGCATCCGCTCGGCCAGGTCTTTGGCCATGACCCGTTCCAGGATCGCGCTGGCCGCATCGCCCGGCTTGATCGCCGCGCCGCTGTCTCCTCCTTGAATCGCCAGCGCCGCCGTATCGAGGCGCAGCCCGCCTTCTTGCTTCAGCGCGCCATGGCAGGCATAGCAGCGCTCGTGCAGTACCGGCTTGATCTGCTTGGCATAGTCGACCGTAGCCTTCGTCTCACCTTCGGCCGCAATGAGCGAAGGCGAGAGACCTACGAATAGCGCCGAGATGAGACAGTAAAAGACGCAGCCCAGCGCGTGGGCAAGCAAAGTTCGCGTCATCGTTGCCTCGCAGGGCTGTTCCGTTCGGCACGCGGGACAATGCGGCTCAAGATCGGATGGTTCGTGCGAATGTGATGCGACAACGCCCGCTGGGCCGACTTCCAATCCTTCTTCAGCAGCGACTCCAGGATGTCGCGATGCTGCTCGACCGTCTCGATCGCCGTGGCGCGGTCCTCGTCTTCCCAATCGAACAGCAGTTCGTAATAGCGCCCCTGCCGCTCGAAGAAGCCTTTGATGTAGTCGTTCTCGGCCTTGTCGATGATGTAGGCATGCAGCGAGTTGTCGATCACCGGCGATTCGTCGTCGGACTGCGGCAGCCGGTTGCCATCCAGAATCTTCTGTAGGTCTTGGGCCAGCAGCCGCGGCCGCGCCAGGTCCAGGGCCTTCAGTTCCAGCACTTCGCGAATCTCGATGAAGGCCTGCAGATCCTCGCGGCGGAAGGGACGCAGCCGCCAGCCCCGTCGCGGGATATGGTCGAGCATGCCGGCCCCCGCCAGTCGATGAAAGATGTTGCGAATGGCCGAGCGGCTGATCGCGTACTCTTCGGCCGTGGCCTCTTCGCGCAGGTAGACCGGCTCGCCGTCCAGGGAGCGCTTCACCAGATCGTTGGCGATTCGCTCGAAGGCCTCGCGCGGACGCTCGGGCAGCGGGGCCGGCTTCTTGCGAGTCCGCGCCGCCGGCTGGCGAGCGCTGGCATTCAGCCGACGGTTGGCCCCCTTCTCGACCAGTCCTTCTTCAATCAGTCCGGCGATCGCGGTCCGGACCGGCGTAAAGCTGACCTGGTAGTGCTCGGCCAACGAGTCGAGCGTCAGCGGAGCGGGAAGGTCGTGTCCGGCACGCAGCCGCACGGCCAGATCTTGCTGGATATATTCGGCGATAGACATTTCGGGATCTTAATTGCTCTTGGTGACAAGGTCAATTATATTTCCTGCATTGGCGACAAAAGCATCTTTGGCAGAATGGGGCCGCCAGCGGCATGACGCAGCCACTCGACACGCCGAATCCTTCTGTCAGCGCACGGGCTCAGCCCTACCGCGTGCTCGGCCTGCTCTGTCTGGTCGCCGGCATCGCCTACATTCAGCGTGCCGCCATCAGTGTCCCTGCCGGCGAGATCGCCCGCGACTTCGCACTGGCCGACCTGGCCCGAGATATGGGGCGCGTGCAGTCGGCCTGGTATCTCGGCTACGCCCTGCTGCAGTTGCCCAGCGGCTGGATCGCCGATCGCTTCGGCAGCCGGCGGACCGTGGCCGCACTTTGCCTGCTTTGGTCCGTGCTCACCCTGGCCACCGGGCTGTGCCGCGGCTTCTGGTCGCTCACCATTCTGTGGGGATGCATGGGGGCAGCGCAGGCCGGCGTCTTTCCTTGCGCCGCCAAAGCCATCGGCCAGATCTTTCCGTCCAATCAACGCGCCCGGGCCTCGGGCCTGCTGGCCGCCGGAATGGCCGTGGGCGGTGCCCTTGCTCCCGTCATCACCGCCTGGGCCTTGGAGCTGCTGACACCCGGCGCAGACATGCTGGGCATCTATCGCTGGCGGTTGCTGCTGGCCATCTACGCTCTGCCCGGCATGCTGTGGGCCGGTCTGTTCCTGACGCTGGTCTCTGCAAAGATGCTTCCCGCCGAGCGACTCGAAGCAGCGTCTTCTGCCGCGCCAGTCGATTGGACCCGCATGCTGCGCAGCGTCCCCCTGCTGCTGCTCTGCACGCAGCAGTTCTTTCGCGCGGCGGCGATGGTCTTCTTTCTGACCTGGTTTCCCACCTTTCTGCAAAAGACCCGCGATGTCTCTTCGCTGGAGTCCGGCGTGCTGACCACCATTGCCGGCATCGGCGGAGTGCTGGGGAGCCTCTCCGGCGGGTTCGTCTCCGACTGGCTGCTGGCACTCACCGGCAATCGCAGGCTTAGCCGCCAGGGAATCGCCGTGGCCGGAATGGCCAGTTGCTCGCTGCTGATCGTGCTGTCGTACTTCGCCGCCGACACGCGCGTCAGCATTGCCCTGATCGCGCTCGGAACGTTCTGCGCCACCTTCGGCGGAGTGAGCGGGTACACGGTCGCGATCGACTTCGGCGGCAAGCATGTGGCTACCGTTTTCAGCACCATGAACATGTGCGGCAACATCGGCGCAGCCTTGTTTCCTGTCACGGCCGGCTGGCTGGTGGCCCGCACCGGAGATTGGAATCTGATTCTGTTTCTGTTCGCGGGCATCATCGCCCTGGATGCCGTCTGCTGGGCCGCCCTGAATCCGCAAGGCACGTTGTTTGGAGACGAACATGACCTCAATCACGCGGGTTAGCACGCCGGCCTCTCGCTGCCTCGCCGGCGTGGCACGATGCGACATCACCCCGCCGGTGGGCATCTATCACCGCATGTGGGGCGCGGCCTTGCACGACCGCGCGACCGGCGTGCATCGCCCCCTGACCGCCACGCTGGCCTGGCTCGCGCCGCTTGAACCAGTGGCAGGCAATGCCCAGATCGTCGTGGCCGTGGATCATTGCATTCTGGAGGGGGACGAGCAGCACCGCATCCGGGCCGCCATCGAACAAGCCACCGGCATTCTAGCCGGGAACATTCACGTCGCCCTCTCGCACACGCACGGCTCGGGCTGGATGTCGCGGGCTCGCAGCGAGTTCCCCGGCGGAGAGCTGATCGGCCCCTATCTCGACGAAGTCTGCGGCAAGCTCGCCCGCCTGGCGCAAGAGGCCGGCGCCCAGCTCGAGCCGGCTACCATCCTCTACACCACCGGGCGGTGCCATCTGGCCGCCCATCGCGACTACTTCGACGACGCCCGCGGGCATTTCGTTTGCGGCTTCAATCCCGCAGGCCCCGCGGACGACACCGTGCTGATCGGCCGCATCCTCGCCGACGCCGGTCATCCGCTGGCCACACTGGTGAACTACGCCTGCCATCCGACCACGCTGGCCTGGGACAACACCCTTCTTAGTCCCGACTGGGTCGGCGCCATGCGCGAGATTGTGGAGCAGCAAGCCGGCGGACTTTGCCTGTTCCTGCAAGGCGCCTCGGGCGATCTGGGCCCCCAGGAGGGCTTCGTCGGCGACCCAGCCATCGCCGACCGCAACGGGCGGCAGCTCGGCTACGCGGTCCTGTCGGCGCTCGCGTCACTTCGTGCGCCTGGCACCGAGTTTCGCTATGCGGGGCCGGTCCTCTCAGGAACCTGGATCGGAACCTGGACGCACGAACCGCTCGAGGCAGCCGTGCTCGAGCAGCAAACCCATTGGAACTGGCAGACACTGACCGTTGAACTCCCCTATCGCCATGACTTGCCCACCGTGGAGCAAACCACCCGCGAGCGCGAGGAGTGGCAGCAGCACGAGTCCACCGCGCGAGCCGCCGGCGACACGCCGCGCGTCCGCGAATGCCGCGCCAAAGGGGAGCAGATGACGCGTCAACTGGCCCGCTTGAAGGCTCTTGTCCCAGGTCGAGCGTGGCCTCTGTCGGTCACGCTTGCTCGCATGGGAGACGCTCTCTGGATCTTTGTGCCGGGCGAGTTGTACCAGGTCTTTCAAACCGAGCTTCGCGCACGACTCGCCCCGCGCCCGGTGCTGGTCACGACCCTCACCGGCGACTGGCAGCCTGGCTATATCCCTCCGGCCAGCGTCTTCGGATACGGCATCTATCAGGAGGTCATCGCGGCCACTTCGCCCGGCAGTTTGGAAACACTGATCGAATCGGTCGCACGCGCTGCGCAGGCGATGTAGCAGGCCGCGGAATAACCGCTACGCGCGGCGCAACCGGTACGCCCCCTTTCACGGTTATAAGCCGTTCCTTCGGTTTGTTGGGCTCGTATTCAATCGTGCTGCTGTCGCTCGTCCTCATGCCGCGGGGGGCAATATGTCGACAAGACCGAGGCCCCTTCGCCCTCAAGCACAGCGTAATCCTGGGGTATTCTGAAGATTCTCCGGCAAATTCGCTTCGCTCGCTCACAGGCAACATCTGGCGGGTATAGTTTGATTGAGAGACGCCCAACGGGTCACACAACAGGTCAATGCATGCAGGCGGGACGCCTGCACCACAATTGACGGAGTTTTGCATCGCCCGGCCGGGAGTCCTATTACGATAGTTCGAACAAGTGCAATGGGCAGCTTGTCACGCACTTGCCAACAGATCTCTAGCGGCTCGCACAGGGGGTTTTCTATGTCCATTCCGTTTCGCTTTCTTGCGATGCTGGCCGCTATCGGGACGGCCATGTTTACCTCGTCGCTTCGAGCTCAAGAAGCGGCCCTGCCTGCCGATGGCGCCGAGCAGCTGATTCGCAATGTCGAACAGCAGCGGCAGGTCGTCGAGCAGTTCCTCACGGGGCGCGTGCAGGACGCGCTGGCCAAGAGTCGCACCGACATGCGGACCGACCCGCAAGGGGCCATCGACCTCTTGAAGCAGGCTCTGCAGGCCGTGGTCACCACGCCCGAGATTTCGGCCGACGTGCGACAGCAGCTCCGCAATCAGATTGAAGGCGCCCTGCGTCAAGCCTCCAACGTTCAGACCGTGAACGAAGTCGAGGACGTGGCCATGCGTCGCTTTCAGGCGGAGTCCGAAGAGCGCAGGCGTCTGGTCGAAGGGCTCCGTCAGAAAGACGAGAAGCTCAAGGCGATCATGTCGCGCTTCGAATACCTGATGGACGAGGGCCAGTATCGCGCCGCCGAAGACATGGCCAACCTGGCCCGTCGCGAGGCGCCCGAACTTCAGGCCGCCAACTCGGGCAGCGAGAACGCCAACCTGCGTGGAAACTTCGTCGAATTCATGGCCATTCGCGAACAGCGCTGGCGCAACTTTGCCGCCGCGTTGCTCTCGACCGAGCGTTCCAGCGTGCCGTTCCCCGACGAACCGCCGCTCATCTATCCCGATCCCGACGTCTGGGCTCGTCTCACTGAGCGCCGCAAGCAGTACGCGGCCGTCGATCTGGCCGACCAGGGCCCCGCCGAGAAGCGGATCCGTTCGGCGCTGGATAACCCGGCCCGCATGGAGTTCATCGAAACCCCGCTGAACGACGTGGTCGAATTCCTCAAAGACGAGCACGAGATCCCCATTCAGTTGGACAAAAAGGCCCTGGAAGACGAAGGGGTCGACTCGGCCACGCCGATCACGATGAACCTGGCAGGCGTCTCGTTCCGTTCGGCCATGCGGCTGATGCTCGATCCGCTCGGCCTGACGTATGTCATCAAGAACGAAGTCATGCTGATCACCACCAAGGTGAAGGCCGAAGAAGACCTGATTGCCAAGGTCTATCCGGTCGCTGACCTGGTGATCCCGATCGAGACCCCGCCCATCGGCAGCCTCGGCTTGAATGGCGCCGTGGGTGGCGGCGGCCAGTTCGGAGCCGGCGGCGGCGCCAACGGCGGAGGCATGGGTGGCGGTGGCGGCATGGGCGGTGGCGGCGGCATGGGTGGCATGGGCGGCGGTGGTGGTGGCGGTGGTGGCGGGTTCTTCTAAACCTCTGCCTGCAAACCGCTCGTTTGCCTGAGACCTATCAAAACTCCAGCAGCCCTCTTCCGCCCGTCGGAAGAGGGCTGTTTTGTTTCGCAGAGGTACTTTTGCGCGAACGCTCCCCTCGCCAGAAGCATCCCTTGTCTTTAGGATTGACCGCTTCCGTCCTCTGTTGACTTGGGTCCTGCGCATGAACGCTTCCTCATTGATCGAGCCACGCACGCTGCGCGGCTTTCGCGACTATCTGCCCGAGACTATGATCCCGCGCGAGCGGCTGATGGAGACCGCCCGACGGGTCTATCGCTCGTACGGATTCGCTCCCATCGACACGCCGGCCCTGGAGTACACCGAGATCCTGCTGGGCAAAGGGGGGCAGGAGACCGACAAACAACTGTTCCGCTTTCAGGACGCCGGGCAGCGCGACGTGGCGATGCGGTTCGACCTGACGGTGCCGCTGGCCCGCTTCGTGGCGCAGCACCTGCCGCTGTTGGGAACCCCCTTCAAGCGCTACCACATCGCCCCCGTCTGGCGGGGCGAGAACCCGCAGAAGGGCCGCTTCCGCGAGTTCTATCAGTGCGACTTCGACACCATCGGCACGCTGTCGAACTCAGCCGACATCGAGACCTCGCTGGTCATGCACGAACTGCTGCTGGCCTTGGGCGTAACCAGCTTCTCGATGCGGATCAACAACCGCATGGTCCTGAACGGGCTGCTGGAAAAGACCGGCCTGGCCGGACAGACCGGTCCCGTGCTGCGAGCGCTCGACAAGTTGGCCAAGATTGGCCCCGAAGCCGTGCTGGCCGAACTGACCACGGAAGCCGGCGCGGACAAGGAGCAGGCCCAGGCAGTTCTGTCCCTGGCCAGTCTGAAGGGAACGAACGACGAAATCCTGAGCAAACTCGACGGTCTGCTGGCCGGCAACGAACGCGGGCAAGAAGGCGTCGGTCGGCTGCGCGAGTTGTGCCGCGCCACGGCGGCCGTCGGCGTGGCCCCCGAGCGATTGAGGATCGACGTCTCGATTGCTCGCGGCCTCGACTACTACACGGGAACGGTCTACGAGACCTTCCTCGACGCGCTCCCCAAGATCGGCAGCATCTGCTCGGGCGGGCGCTACGACAATCTGGCCGGGCTCTATACCAAAGAGCAGTTGCCCGGCGTAGGGGCGTCGCTGGGGCTGGATCGGCTGTTGGCGGCCCTGGAAGAACTCGGCCTGGTCGAGAAGGTCTCGACCCCCGCGGCCGTCTTCATTCCGTTCTTCGCCGCCGATCACCTGACCGACTACCTGCAACTGGCCGCCAAACTTCGCGCGGCCGGCTTGGGCGTCGAGTTCTATCCCGAAGCCAAGAAGTTGGGAGCCCAGCTCAAGTACGCGGACCGTCGTGGATTCCGCGTGGCTGTGATCGTGGGCCAGGACGAGTTCACCGCCGGGACCTGTCAGGTCAAGGACCTGACCAAGCAGCAAGGACAGACCGTGCCCTTGGGCGATGTCGTGAGCACCGTGAAGCTGCTGCTTGGTGCGTAGCGTCTGTCTCGGCGCAGCTTCCGCCGTTGGAATCGAAAGGCGATTGCCATGAAGTTCGCGTCGTGGGTGTTTCGTATTGCGGGGATCTATGGACTGTTGGTGATGACGCCGCAGTATTTCATGGAAGGGAGCATCGCCCGCGATACTCCGCCGGCCATCACGCATCCCGAGTTCTTCTATGGCTTCGTCGGGGTCGCCATGGCCTGGCAGTTGGCTTTTCTGGCGATCTCAGTCGATCCCGTCCGGTACCGCCTGATGATGCTCCCGGCCGTGGTCGAAAAGGCCAGCTTCGCGATCGCGGCCGTAGTCCTTTTCGCGCAGCAGCGGCTGGCGGGCGTCGTGCTTGGCTTTGGCATGCTCGACGGAGTGCTAGGCGTGCTGTTTGCGATCGCCTATTGGAAGACCTCGGACGCCCGCCTGAAATGACGCTCGGCCGAACAGGCCACCTGTCAAGGAACCGCCGGCGTGGCTTTGAGCTCAATCACCGGCAGTCGGCCGTCGGTGTGATAGGGATCCCCTCCGCCGTTACGGCCGGTCGTATTCGGATTGAAATCGTCAATCCACTCCACCGAGACGACCGAACCGGATGCCTCGAGTGCAGCCAGCACGTTGTCTCGCTCCTTATCGACGTCGGGGCCGATGTGATGCGTGATCTGCCCTGTTGTCTTGCTCAGGCCAACCCGCTCGTCGTAGGTCGCGCCTGCCATCCATAGTGGCCGGCCGGAGATATCGAGATTCGGCGCACGCCAGAACCGCACATGATGCCGCCGGCGCGGATCGTGCCCCACGGGGAACTCGTAGGCCAGCTCCTGCTTGTGGCCCCACACGTATAAGTTGCTGACCGGCGCATCGGGATCGGGCTTGCGCAGCACGGTATCCTCGGCGATCCGCAGGCTGCTTCGCAGCGTAATGGGATCGGCCGGATGCCAGCCGGCCGCCTGCATCGCCCGGGCGATGTCTTCTTCACTCCCCACCACGGCCAGATTCAGCGGATCGCCCGGGATGCCGTCTTTGGTGTCGCTGATTCTGGGGAACTGATCGAGCTCTGGCCGGCGAGACTCGGCCCGACGCCACAGGGCCGGCACGATGATATAGGCCATCACGAAATAGAGGCCCAGGAACCCGAGCACGATGCGTGCGATCAGCGACCCGCGCGAGGCATGTGGGATGATGGTTGCGGCGTTGGACATGAGGGGAACTTTCCGATTGGCAAACTAACTTTGTCCCAATTCCTGCGAACGGCGCGTGGCCGCCTCGACGGCGTCGATCAACGCGGCTCGCAGCGCACCTCGCTCCAGCGCGGCCAGGCCGGCAATGGTGGTGCCGCCGGGGCTGGCGACTTCGTCCTTCAACTGCCCAGGGTGTTTGCCGGTGCACAGGACCATCTCAGCCGCTCCTTTGACAGTCTGCGCAGCCAGGGCGGTGGCCACGTCGCGCGGCAAGCCCATCAGAACTCCCCCATCGCTCAAAGCCTCGATCACCGCGTACACAAAGGCCGGGCCCGAACCCGACAGCCCCGTCACCGCATCGAGAAGAGCTTCCTTCACTTCAAACGCCCGCCCGACGGAACCCAGCATGCGGGCCACCAGTTCGCCGTCGGCTGCCGTGGCCCCTGGGCCCAGGCAATAGCCCGAAGCCCCCATGCCGGCCAGGCAAGGAGTGTTGGGCATCACGCGGACCAGCCGAGGTCCCGTGCCCGTGGCCGACGCGATTTTGGCCAAACGAACGCCGGCGGCAATGGAGATGACCAGATGCCGCGCCGAGAGCCTGGGCCGCAGTTCGACCAGCACGGGCTCGACCTGTTGCGGCTTGACGGCCAGCACCAGGATGTCGACTGCATCGGGCACATCCAGGTTGTTCGGCGTTACACGGCAGCCGGTCTCGCGCGCGAAGCGCTCGCGAGTCTCGGCCAGGGGATCGCTGGCCACGATGCTCTCGGCGGTCGCCAGTCCCAAGTCGACCAGTCCGCTCGAGAGGGCCGTGGCCATGCGCCCCGCGCCCAGAAAGCCAAGTCGGAGGGGCGCAGCCGAGGAAGCGGACAAGTTCATAGCGAGATCAGGGTTTCTGCATGAGGAGGACGGTGCCGGCCGTCAAGGCGACGACCAGAGTGATGACCAGCAAGATGGAAAAAAGCGTCAGCAACGCCATGAACCGCCAGACCGAACGCTGGGCGGCCAGCGACCGCTCGAGCCAATAGCGGGTCGGATCGCGGACGAACTCGCCCATCTTGCGGGCGTAGGCGACCAGGAACATCGACGAGATCATCAGAATAAAGGCCGTGAACATCGAGCCCAAGTGGGTCACCACGGCCGGGCCCATCAACCTTCCTCGCGTCGCGAAGAGCAGATAACCAACCAGGCCCACAATGCCCGCACCGTCGAGGAAAGCAATGGTTGCCAGCAGCCAGACCCAAGGACGCGTGCCGCCGAAGATGCCTTGGATCTCCCACAGGACGCGAGCGGTCTGCTCCTCGCGCGCCTGCTTCTGAGCTTCTTGCGCGGCCTTGTCGGCAGCACCACGCGACGGAGGCCGCGCCGCCGGCCGTGCGGCCACGGGAGCCACATAGGGCTGCGCTACCTGGGGCTGCACGTACTGCGGTTGAACATACTGGGGCTGTACGTATTGAGGCTGAACGTACTGTTGCGGGGGCACGTAAGGCTGAGCCACGGGGATCTGCTGCTGCGGCACGTACGGCTGCGCGACCGGGATCTGTTGCGCGGGCGACACGGCAGGCGGTGGATTCACGGGGGCTGGAGCCGGCTGAGCTTCGGGACGATTCACGCCCGACTTGCCCGCTCCGCGTCGATTCGGCGGCATCAAGGGATCGGCCACGTCACATCCCCCCGTCGATCGTGCCGTCAATCACAAAGAACGAAAGGACCAGCCTGATCGTGGTGAGCGTTCCCCACAACATGCCCAGCACGCCCAGCACCAGCCATAGCGTGCGCTGCATGGCCAGGGCGGAGACCAGGTCGCTACCTCGACCGCTGGCAACGAAGACAGCCAGCTTTTGCGAGGAAAGAAACAGCAGGATGGCCGGCACCCCGAAGAACAGGATCAAGACGCCCAGAATCGCCAGTTCGAAGCCGCCGACTCGGGCCGGACTATTGGCCGAACCGACCAACGCCAGCACGGTAGCCAGCAGCAGAAAGCCCGACATCAGCAGGGCCAACATGGCCAGCACCATCGTCCACCAGCGGGCTTCGCCCATCAGGGCGATCATGCGCGGCGTGGTCGCTTCGTCGGCGATCGCCTGCGAATGGCCCGATTCCGGGGCGGCGTATGGGTTCATTGCCATATCAGCTCAAGTCGGGCAGGCGCCCGTCGTACTGCCGATGCTCGGAAGTCTGGTTGTCGCCGAATTTCTCGGTGGGCACACCCATCCGGTTCAACATCTCGGCATACAGGTTCGAGACCGGCGTCTTGTCCTTGTAGCGGATCACGCGGCCCGGCTTGAGCGCGCCCCCCGCCTTGCCGCACAGCAGCACGGGATAGTCGTGCCGGCCGTGGCCGCCGTCGGCCATGTACGAGGTATACAGCACCATGCTGTTATCGAGCATCGACGAGCCTCCTTCGTCCAGCGTCTTCATGCGGGCGATCAACTCGGCGAACATCGTCGTGTACCAAGCGTGGATCTGGCGGCAGGCTTCGCGGGCGATCGGATCGGCGTCCTCGACACGGTGCGAGTTCCCCTGATGCTGCAGGGTGTGCGCGTGCCGCTCGTAGCCCACGGTCACGACGCCCGGGAACGAGGCCTCGTCGCTTCCCATGGCCAGCGTCGCGACGCGCGTCGTATCGGTTTGCAAGGCCAGCACCAGCAGGTCGACCATCACGCGCAGGTAGTCGGCGTGCTTCTCGGTGTCGCGCATCACCGGGTTTGTGATCTGCCAGATCGGCGTCCCCTCTTTGGCGAATCCGCCCGGGATTTTCAACCGCTTGGCGGCCGCGGCGTCATCGAGCACATCCTGCTGTTGGCGAGCTTCGACAAAGGCGATCCGCTTCTCGACGGCCCGGACCGCGTGCAGGTACTCGTCGAGCTTGCGCTGATCGGGCTTGCCCAGCTTCGGTGCGAGCCCTTTGGCGTCTTCCAGCACCAGGTCGACCACGCTCTGCTCCAGCGAGTTGGCCCGGGCCGACTTGGTGACTGCGGAAGCGTCGGTCTTGCTGCGCTTGGTCCAGTCGGGAATGGCCGGCTTGCGGCCGCGGAACATCCGCTCGAAGACCAGTCGCGGATCGCTCTCATAGGGAACCGGAGCTTCCGGAGCGCGGAACGAATAACGGGTCTCGTGATTGCTCAGGCCGATCTCGAGCGAAGGGAGAAACGTCTGCTCGCCGACGACTTGCGCGGCGGCCTGATCGACCGAGATGGCCGCGTGGGCCTTGCCGTCGACCTTCTTCACGATGTCGGCGCCGGTCAGGTGGAGGAACGCGCAGTGCTCGTGGCCATTCAGCCCTTCGCTCTTGCCGCTCTGCGCCAGTCCGGTCAGCAGCAGCATATCCTGCTTGGCGAACTCCAGCGGGCGAAGGATCGACGGTAACTTCATGTCGGCCAGGGAGCCTTCGGCCGCCGGCTTCCAGCTTTCCAGAACCGTGCCGCCGGTGACGGTGCAGATGACCATCCGCCGCGGAGGTCCGCCGGTCGCCTCGGCCGCGCGGGCGGCGCGAGGGAGCATTGCTTCGAGCCAGGGGAGGGCCAGCAAAGCGCCGGCGCCGCGAAGAACCGAGCGACGAGAGAGACGAGCGTTGATGGGCATCAGTGGGTTGAGGGCGTGTGTTTGATGTTTCCTCCCTCAGCGGGTTGGCTTGAGGGAGCGGGCCATGCGGCCAGTGAGTGTTCTTGTCTTACGTAAAGTAGCAGGCACACTCCGTGTGCCGTCCGCCAGTATCCTTTTGGGTTCACAGCAACGATAGATTGAAAGAACGCCGGCGGACGGCACACGGAGTGTGCCTGCTACTTTACCTTACTCCGGCGCATCCAGGTTCTTGCGGTGCTGAAACGGATAGCTCCGCACGATTCCCAGCACCACCGCGTCAAAGCGATACTCGCTCCGCACCAACGCGTCCGTCACTTCGCGAACCGTACACTCGTCATAATACTCCAATTCACGTCCCAGCGCGTAGCCTAGCAACTGCTCGGCCAGGTTATGAACAAAGTCGTCCTTTCGCTTCACGATCACCTGCTTCAGTTCGGCTGCACCGGCGAACTTGTCTCCGCCGGGCAAGGTGCCCCCGTTGTCGACGGGCTTCTCGCCGATGGTATCGCGCCAACGCCCGACCGCATCGTAGTTCTCCAGGCCGAAGCCCAGCGGATCGACCCGTTTGTGGCAACCGGCACAACTGGCCTGCCGAGCGTGCAGGGCCATCTTCTCGCGAAAGGTCTTGGCCTCTTTGCCCGGCTCGGTCGCTTCGTCCAATTGCCCCACATTCGCAGGCGGCGGAGGAGGCGGCGTGCCGAAGACCGATTCCAGAATCCATTTGCCCCGTAGCGTGGGGCTGGTCCGCGACGTGTGCGAAGTCAGGGCCAGCATGCTCCCCATCCCCAGCAGCCCGCCCCGGTGGTCGGTCGGCTTGAGCGCCACCCGCCGCATCTGGGGGCCGGCGACTCCGGCGATGTTGTAGTGCTTGGCCAGGTCTTCATTCAGATAGGTGTAGTCCGAGTCGAGCAGTTCCAGGACACTGCGATTCTCCTCGCGCAGCTTATCGAAAAAGCTGGCCGTCTCGTCGTACATCGCCTGCCGTACCTGCGGCGTGAAGGTTGGAAAGTACTCGGCGCTGGGGCGAGCGTCGGCCAGTTTGCGCAGGCCCAGCCATTGGGCGGCAAAGTTCTCGGTCAAGGCCCGGGCCTTCGGATCGGCCAGCATCCGCTTGACCTGCCCCTCCAGCACGGCCGCTTCCAGCAGCTTGTTCGAATCCGCGACCGTCAGCAGCTCGTCGTCGGGCATGCTCGACCATAGGAAGTACGACAAACGCACGGCGAACTCGTGGTTCGAGACACGGTACACATGCTTCGAATCGAGCGCCCCCTGGTTCTGCTCGATGCGAAACAAGAACTGCGGCGACAGCAGCACGGCCTTTACGACCATGCCGAACGCCTTCTGGTGGCTCTCGCCGCGCCCCACGGTCAGCTCGTAGAACTTATAGAGCCGATCGACCTCGGGATTCGAGACTCGCCGGCGATAGGCCCGCCGGGCGAACTTCTGGATGTTCTGCCAAGTGGCATCGCGCTGCGAGACTTTCCCCTCGGCCTTGACCACGAACAGGCGATCCTGCACCGGCCCGGGGACGAGCAGCTTCTCGACGACCTTGTCGGCGGCCGCGAAGTACTTCTCCATGAGCGTGGGCGGAATGGTGAGCGCGTTGGCCACGTTGTCGTAGCCGTGCGTCACCCCGTCGTCGGGCATGCCCACTGCGGCCGTCACGTCAAAATCGATCCCGGTCAGATCGCGTACGGTGCGCTGGTACTCGCTGCGGTTCAGGCGATGGATCAGCGTCGGCCCCGGGTTGCGAAAATCCGGGCTCTTGCAGTCGACGTGTTCCAGCACTCCATCGATCTGTTTCACCGTCGCTTCACGCAGCGCTGTGGCCGGTTGCGGCTTGTCGGCCGGGGGCATCTCGCCCGTCTCGATCTGGGTCAGGATCTTGCGCCATTCTTTCCTTGCCCGCAGCACCGACTTGGTATCGGGAAACTTGGAGAAATCGAGCCCGGCATTCTGCTCTTTCGGGCCGTGGCACTCCACGCAGTGCTGCGTCAGAAAAGGCTTGATGTGCTTCTCGAAATCCTCGGCCGGCTTGTCCGCGCCGCGGGCCGGCAAGGCCACGGCCAAAGCAACGAGCAATCCAAGAAAACGCGTGGCGGGAAGGATGGCAAGGCAGGTAGGTTTCATCCTTCCTATTCTCAATATTACCGGCCCCAGTGGCAAGCGTTTGGGCCAGCCACCGAGCGAATTCGCCTGCTTCCCCCCCGATGGCCAGCCCCGACAATCGTCAGTACACTCGCAACATGGACCGCATCGACGACCCTCGCTTGACCACGCACACCGGCCTCATCCATCAAGGCGAGTTGTACTGGATCGGCCCCGACGAAACGCGCGGCTCGGTCCCCGGACATCCTCACCCGTACGTGGTGGTGCAAGAGGACGTGTTTAATCACTCGCGAATCAGCACGGTCGTCGTCTGTGCGTTGACCTCGGATCTGAACCGCGGCAGCGAACCCGGAAATGTCTTGCTCGAGCCGGGAGAAGGCAACCTGGCCAAGCAGAGCGTGATCGTGGTCTCGCAGGTGTCGTCGCTCTACAAGAGCCGCCTGGGAACGCGCATCGGGGCGCTCTCGCCGGAACGGGTTGCGCAGGTCCTGGCTGGAATGCGGTTCCAGCAGGCGTCGTTCTTCAATCGCTAGAGCTTTCCGGCAGCTTCAATTGTTACATTGCGTGGAAAACTGAAGCAGATTCCGCGAACTGGCGTAGAAGGTGATTGAGACGAAGTCTGTTCCCCGAAGGGGATCCATCTTACAGCCCAGGGTTGGCCCGCGCAGCGCGGCCTACCCTGGGTTCACGACACATGATACGTATCCGTTTTGGGGCAGCCGCTGGCTTTGCCAGCGGCTGCCCCAAAACGTGAGCCATAGCACGAGGAGAGGCGGGGCCACGTACCCAGGGTAGACCGCGCTGCGCGGGCCAACCCTGGGCTGTGAGATGGATCCCCTTCGGGGAACTCTTCAGGGCAAAATTGGAGAGACTCAAGGCGAATTGGCGAGAATCGCATCTAAATCAGCGTCTTCGAGAACAGCTTCAACAAATGCTTCTCGGCGTTATCAAAATAGTTGTCGGCCTTGGCCAACTCGTGGCAGATCTTGACCGCCTTGTAACGGATGTCCGAACCCTTGAGCTTCGACGAGCACTCTTTCATCAGGTCCTCTTCGCTCAACTCGCCCGACTCGATGGTCGCGATTCGCGCGGAGACTTCCTTCACGAAGGCCGTGGCCGGCAGGTCCGAGTTCCAGTTCACTGCCTCGATAAAGTCGTTGATCTTCGAGCTCTCGCCCGCCGCGATCTTTCCGTCGGCCTGCATGACCCACACCAGCAGGGTCAGCATGGCCTCGTTCTGGTCCTGCTCAAAGTCCTTCGAGCCAAGTCCAAGAAAGAAGTCTCGCAGTTTGGTGAGCATGGTTGCCTTTCGGTGGGTGTCGACGGGGAACGCTGTGAGTATTCTTCATCCGCCAGGCGAAAGCCAGAGGAGGCCGCCCTTCGAGGAGCCGCATTTCAATGAAGATTGTATGCGGGCCGGACTCCACTCCCTGTCGAGACGTCTGGATCGGAAAGCGTGAACCCGAAATCGCGACGCGAAAGCACCAGGAATTCGGGCCTTTTCCGCAGTTTGCTCGTAGGAAGTCCGTCGACTCGCGTTGCCCCGCGCAGGCGAATCGGGATAATTCCCTCAGCGACCCGGCGGGCGAGGCTGAAACTGCGTTCACCCAGACTCTCCGGGGCCTCTCTCCAAACCTTGTGGGACCAGGAAGGTACACCTATGGCTCCGTCTGTCGCCCCTGTCTCCGGACTTTCGATCGGCAAGTATCTGATCCAACGTCTGCAGGACTACGAACTGAAGGACGTGTTCGGCATCCCCGGCGACTATATCCTCAACTTCTACTCGCAATTGGAAGAGAGCCCGATCAATGTCGTGGGCTGCACCAGCGAGTCGTGCGCCGGCTTTGCTGCCGATGCCTACGCCCGCATCAATGGATTGGGAGCCGTCTGCGTCACGTACTGCGTGGGCGGGCTGAGCTTGTGCAACTCCATCGCCGGAGCCTATGCCGAGAAGTCCCCGGTGGTGGTGATCGCCGGTTCGCCCGGCCTCTCCGAGCGGACCAACAACCCGCTGCTGCATCACAAGGTGAAGGATTTCCGGACGCAGTTCGAGGTCTTTCAAAAGCTCTGCGTCGCGGGGACCGAGGTACTCGATCCGCAGACCGCGTTTGCTGAAATCGACAGCGTGCTGGACTCCATCACGCGCTACAAGCGGCCCGGGATCATCGAGCTGCCCCGCGACCTGGTGAACGTGATTCCGCGAATGCCGCACACGCCCAGCCGGACCACCGCCACCGGCGACGCGGCTGCCCTGGCCGAGGCCGTGGCTGAAGCCTGTCGGCGGATCAGCGAGGCCAAGAAGCCCGTGATTCTGGCAGGCGTCGAACTGCATCGTTTCGCACTGCAGGACGAACTGCTGGCCTTTGCCGAGGGGGCCGGCATTCCGATCGCCACCACGATGCTGGGCAAGAGCGTCATCAGCGAGGTCCATCCGTTGCACGTCGGCCTTTACGAAGGGGCCATGGGGCGCGAAGAGGTCACGCAGTTCGTGGAAGAGAGCGACCTGGTGATCATGCTGGGTGCGTTCATGACCGACATCAATCTGGGCATCTACACGGCCAATCTCGATCCCCTCAAGTGCATCGACGCCACCAGCGAGACGCTGCGGATCAGTCATCATCACTTCCACGACGTGCTGCTGGCCGACTTCATCCGTGGTCTGGCGGCTGCCGGCCTGAAGGCCCCGCGGCGCACGCTTCCCTCGCGCCCCAGCTCGATCGGCCGGCCCTTCGCCATCGAACCCAACGCCCCGCTGCGGATCGAACGGGTGGTGAGCCGCATCAACGATTCGCTCGACGAGACGATGGCCGTGGTGGCCGACGTCGGGGACTCGCTCTTCGCCGCCACCGAACTGACCATCCAGAAGCGGACCAAGTTCTTGAGTCCGGCCTATTACACCTCCATGGGTTTCGGCGTTCCCGCAGCCCTGGGCGTGCAGACCGCCCAGCGCGACCTGCGGCCGGTCGTTTTTGTGGGGGACGGTGCCTTTCAGATGACCGGCCAGGAACTGTCCACCATCATTCGCCGGGGCTACAACCCGATCGTTTTGGTCCTGGACAACGCGGGCTACGGCACCGAGCGGTTCTTGCACCCAGGCGATCACAAGTACAACGACATCAATCCGTGGGCCTATCACAAACTGCCGTTGGTCTACGGCGGCGGAACGGGGTACGAGGTTCGCACCGAAGGCGAGTTTGAAATCGCCCTGACCAAAGCCCTGGCCGACAAGAAAGCGATGAGCCTGATTCAGATTCATCTGGCCAAGGGAGACGCCAGTCGACCGCTGCGCCGCTTGGCCGAAAAGCTGAGCGCCCGGGTTTAGCCAAGTAGGGTGGGCTGTGCCCACCATGGCGACGCGAGAGAGTTCCGTCACTTGATCGACTGCCCATGCGCACTACGGTCCGCATCGGACGAACGCGCCTAAAATCCCTCTGCCGCCGCACGTATTGGCCGGTGCCCTACATGCCGCAATCCTGGGCCGAGATTCCCTGCGCTTCGCGCACCTTAACCAGCGCAACATGCGTTTCCAGCGCTCGCTGGAAGAGCGTATTCTTGGCTTCCAGCAGGCCAAGCCGAGCCTCGAGCAAATCGGCCTGCGAGGCCTCGGTCGACGCAGCCTTGGCTTCCAATCGGTTCACGCGGGTCTGCCAACTGCGGGCCCGTTCGCGGGCGACCTCGATCTGCCGTCCGCGTGACTCGCACTCCAGCACCGCCTGCCGGATCCGACTGGCGATGTCTCCTTCGCGCCGTGCGATGTAGGCGTCGAGCTGATCCCGACGGGCGCACAGATCGGCCGCCGGATCGGGTAATCGGCCGAAGAAGCGGGCGAAGAAGAACCGCAGGCCTGTCGGTGTTTGGGCGGTGGGGCCGCTCCCCAGCAATCCCTGCACCTGGCCCAGTGCCTGGCGAACGGTGGGCAAAGTCTCCGGCGAGAGACCTGCACGCAGCGTGGCCAGCAGGGCCAGCTCGGGATGCTCGGCCATCCCCTCGGCCACGGCCTCTTCGCTCCCCGGGCACTCGGCCGCGGCCACCACGCGTGTCGACGGCCAGTAGCGCTGTCCCGCGCCGCAGTCCCCGGCTCCCAGCATTCCGGCCAGTTCTTCGTTCAGTCGATCCACGGCCAGATCGAGTTCGATCCGCTTGTCTTCCAGATTGAAACGCTGCCGCTCCAGCACGTCCCGTTCGACCTGAAAGCCCTCGGCCCCCAAACGCTGGAGTTTGGCGTCGGTCGACGCGACCTGAGCCAGACTGTCGGCGATCAGCTTGCGCTTCGATTCGGCCTCGATCAATGCGAAGTAGATCTTCAGCGCCGCCGCGGCGGATTGATTGCGGGCGTCCTCGGCGGCCAACAGCAGCACGACCTTCTGCAGCGAACTGGCGCGGCACTGCGCATAGCGCTCGCGACGCGGAACCTGCTTTTGTAGCACGCCCACCGCGCGGACTTCGCCGGTCAGCAGGCCGGCCAACGGGGCAGCGTCGGCTGCCAGGCAGGCGCACTCTTCGGCACTCAGATCGCGATAGTCAACCGTCGTGGCGGGCTGCGATTCGGTCGGAGCCGCGCGATCGATCTCCGGCGCAGGATCGTCCGGTTCAGCGGCTTCAAGTCGCGGCCCCTGCGAACGAACTCGGACGGGCTCGCCCGGGGCCGGCGATGAGATCAACGCTGCGCCTGCTAGCAGCGCCGCGCTCAGCACGGAATAAAATCGCCGGCGGATCGCCATACTCCCACGTGTCCCCGCCTTGGACTCGGCACGTTCCCTTCTTCCGTTCATCGTGCGGCCATGGCGACGGGCTGCAAGAAATCCCTGCCGGGGCGGAGCTTACGGGCGGGGCAAACTCTGACGGCAGCGGTCGCTGAGCAAGCAGGTTGGAAGAGTTCCGCTCTTCGTGACGGGCAGAGCCGCCGCTTCGGGCGAGCATTTCCCCCCAAAGGTTTGGAGTTTCTCATTCTGGGGACTGCGGAATGTGTTTTGCTTGTTGAGTCTCTGCTCCCCCAGCGGAATGGGAATGTTATTGGTTCAAATACGGCAAAAGCGGGGTGGGGGACACCTGTCCATCCGTTGGGAGGGTTTACGATTTCTGCGCCCCCGCTATCAATGGTTTGAATCGCCTCGCCCGTACTTTAGCAACTGATTCCCTTGAATACCTTAGGAGAACCCATGGCCGCCGTTTCTCGTACCGCCAAAGAAACCGTCGAATACGATGGCAAGTTCCTGGCCGATTGGAACCTGTTCTGCGACACCAAGGGCTATGTGAAACGCCAGGCGTCGCACGCCTGCCGGATCGCCTTCATGGCGCTCAGCGCTGCCGAGCGCGAGAAGATCATGCAAGAGAGCATGGAAGCAGTGCTGGGAAAGAAGCTTCGCGCCAAGGCCAACTAAGGCTGTGGGCTGAAGTCTCGAGAGTTTCAAAGTCCTCCCGGCTGGAATCGAACCAGCGACTTCCGACTTATAAGGTCGGCGCTCTTGCCACTGAGCTACGGGAGGCACGCGGTATGTCGGAAACGCTTTTCCGGCGTATCGTCATAGGTCGTCTCCCGAGTGGTGGATGAAGTTGAGGCGGATTTCCCGTCGTCGACGGGGCAAAGTCCAGGTCCCATCGAGACAGCATACGGGCGTGCCAGCAGTGTGGCAAACAGGTAAATCTAGAATATTCTCAAAATAGATGTGTCAACAGACTGATAATACTGTATAGTGAAAACTGGATTAGAGGTTGGTGCATTGGGCGGTAACGGGGTGAAACTCGGCTCCGTCTGACATTCCTCTAGAAGGGTATCGCACGACCGTCCTGGACCTCCAACCCGAAAAGTTACCGCTCTCTTCCTGCTCCCTCCCACTCCGTGGGGAGGGCTGGGGAGGGGGGTGAAGCTCGCTTCGCGGCAACCAACTCGAAAAGTTACGCGCCCCGTGTGGCCTCCGCGTCCCAACCCGAAAAGTTACCTCTCTCTTCCTGCTCCCTGGGGCGAAGGCGCCCCCTCCCCTTGAGCCATTCCCTGCCCTTGCGCTTATACTGTCAGCCGACAGTGGCGCCCCGGGCAGCCCAGAGAGGCTCAAGGATTGGATCAAGAGAGCGACGAAGCAGTTCGTCTAGACCAGCGCGAACGGGAACCGCTGCGCGCCGATCGTCTTGCGGCTGCTAGCGCCGTCACGTCCCCCGGCACCTGCGATCGCGGGGCGCTGCTGAATCGCATCCACCACCTGGGACGCGAACTGCGCGGGCTTCGCCCTTCTTCGGCCGATGCATCCGACCAGGCCGCGATCCAGTTGGCCCGCATTGAAGGAGAGTTGGCGGCGCTCGACGCCGATTACCGGGCGGCCGTGGGCGATGCCGGCGACGCCGATCATCTGCCCCTCGAAGACTGCCTGGACTGGATCGAGCGGCTCGAGTCGATGGGGCTCGCGGAGCTGACTGCCGAAGGGACGAAGCAGGCACGCGCATTGCTGAACGAGGCCACGCGCGCCCGCCGCGAGGCTCTCTCGGCTGGCGCACCCACGCCGGAGGTCTGCTTCGATGCCCTGTTCGAGGCCACCACCCTCGAGTTCGAAACGCTGTCGCGCGTCGAGGAGATCGTTCCTATCAAGACGCTGGCCGACGCCAAGGGAACCAGCGAAGGGCCAAACCGTCCACAGGGGTTGATCAGCGAGCATCGCCGCGCCTTGCGGCAGTTGTTTCTCGAAAGCCTGCCCCGGCAAGTCCCCAGCACCGAGCTGCGCGATCGCTGGGCCAACGAACTGGCCGATCGGGCCAACATGCTGCGGACCGGAGTCGACGATCTGTCGCAGGATCTGGCGGTCGTTCAACTGGCCCGCATGGCCGACGATCTCGACTGGCATCTGACTCAGGTCGAGACCGCCGGCGGACCACGACGCGCACGCTTGCAGCGCAAGTATGCCGAGATGCTCAATCAATGGCAGGATCGCCAGGTGCAGCGCGGACTGGAGCGCCGCCTGGGTCGCCGACTGACCAACCTGCTCGAGCGATCCGTCTTTGTGCTGATCGCCGTGGTGCTGGTCACGCTGGCCGTCCGGGGGCTGACGGACGTCGGCATTCTGTCGCTCTCGCCAACGGCGATGCTCTGGCTCGAGATCACCGATGCCGCAGCCTGCCTGGTCTTCCTGACCGAGTTCTTTCTGAAGTGGTCGGTGGCCCCCCGCGCGACCCGTTGGTTCCGTCGACATGCGTTCCTCGAACTGCTGCCATCGATCCCTTTCGGCCTGATCGTGCTCCTCTTCTCGCACGAGGATTTCGCACTGGCCGACACGCTCCGTCTGGGGTTGGCGCTACGGGTGCCGATGCTGGCCCGCTACATCCTGCTCCTCCGTCCGCTCGTGCTGCTGATTCGCGTCTTCGGTCTGATGGCCCGCGGCATCGACCGCCTGAGTCGCTCGTACGGGCCTCTCCTCAATCGCAACATCATCCTCTACCCCACGCGGGCCGAACGCCTGAAAGCCTCACAGGATGAAGGGCAGACGGTGGTCCTTGGCCACTTGTGGATGGAGGTCAACGCGCACTGGAATCAGTTGCTGGTAGCCGCTGCCCCCGAAGCCCGCGCCGGCGTAGTCCGCGAACGTCTGGCGGCCCTGGCCGCGCGGCAACAGAGCGGTCCGACGCTGCCGCGCGTGAAGCCGCGCTCGTGGACCATGAGCTCGCGCGAGCTGCCTGCGGAGAACCTGCTGCGCCGCATGGCCACGCTGACCCCGCGCGAAGTGGAAGAAGACTTGGGAGTTGAACTCGCCCGGCGCTTGGCTTGGGCCGTGCGGCTGCTGGCACGGGCACCGGTTCGCTGGCTTCCGTATGTCCGCTCGTGGGTCCCGCGCACGGCCGATCGCATGAACCCCGGCGAAGTCGTGGCCACCGCCTCGCGCCAACTCTCGGCCGTCCTCAAACGGCAGTACGACCGCCTGTTTTGGTTCGCCGATCTCTACGGCACGGTGACTCCCAGCGTGTTCGTCGACCGCTTGGGAAGCTTTCTGGTTCGCAGCACTGCCGCGCCGGTCTACCGGCTGTTTCTGTTCGGCGGTCTCTACCTGGTGACCCGGTTGTTGATCAACCTCTTCGAGGCCTTCCTGCCGACGGTCCTCGAGGACTTCCTGCGCCGTACGGTGGGACAGACCCTGGTTGTCTTAGGGGCCGTCTGCTTTGTGATCCTGGGAGTCGGCTGGTGGCTGAAGCGCCTGGCCCGCGAAGCGACTGAGTTCTACGAACGCGCCGCCCAGGCGCAGTTCCTGGCCCTGACCGAGAACATCCGCGCCCGGCAGCTCGATCGCGATGCCGAGATTCTCTACCGCCGAGTGGTGGCTCCCGAGTTGGCCCTTTGGGACGAAACCCGCGAGCCCAGGCCCGATGTCACGCTTCGCTACTTTGTGAATCGCATGCGGCTCTCGCTCCTGGGGGCTAGTGTTAGCGGGGATTCGGGCCTGACGTTCGAGGCCCTCGATCGCACGGTGCTCCTCTACCGCGATTCGCTCGATGGCGCTTTGCTGGCCGCCTCCGACACGCGGACCACCAGCCAGTTGTTGGGCAACCCCGCGCTGCGGCAGCTTCAGATCTTCAGCACGCGCGTCGCCCGCCGCGAAGCCAAGGCCCTGGAAGCCCTGGACCTGGAGCGGCAGAAGAGCACCTTCGGCGGACCCTATCTGTGGTTCAATCTGATGTCGCAGTCGATCGCCCATGCGGCCGCGCGGCTGATCGTGGACTACAACCGCAACGTGATTCCACTGGACGAGCTGTCGCAGGCCAGCGCCCCGGCGCGACGCCGGTACGAGAAGTGGCATGCCGCCCGCCGTCCGTGGCACAACTCGGGGGGCGAGACCACGATCCTGGGCGACGAGACCTCGTACGTCACCACGGCTTTCACCGCGCTCCACTTTCTGGATGTCGACCTGGAACGAGACGACCAGGTCGAGCGGCGCTTTGGCCCCGAGGTGCTGGCCTGCATGCGCCGCGATCGCAGCCTGCTGATCCGGCGGGTGTTCGGCACCTATCCCGCGCAGAACCTTCCCAAGGAAGAGCGCGTGCTGAACCTGTACCAGGTCTACGCCGGTTGGTTTGCCGGAGGCCGTGCCATCTTGCTTCCGTACTTCATCTGGCGCGCCGGACTGGGGCAGTTCGCGCTGCTCTTTCGCTGGCTGGTCCGCTCGGTCCGCGAGATTCGCAACCCGGCGCTGCGGATCGACCGCGACGACGCCGCCGAGGCGGATTTCCATTCCGCGATCCGCAAGATCCATCGCATGCGCGGCCCCGTGGTCGAGGCGGCCATTCGCCTGCGTGCTCGACTCGATCCCGAATACCTGGGCGTGCCGCTGCCGGGCGTGAGTCAGACCGCTCCCGAGGAGATTGCTTGCGACAACGACACGCGGTTCCTGGGGGCCGATGCCCAACTGGTGAACTGGCTGGCCTCGGAACGCCGCCGTGCGGAAGCCGACATGGCCCGTCTGGCGGGACTGCTGGAGAACGGCCTGATCGCGCGCGTCGCCGCGTCGCTGGGGATCGATCCGGCCATCTGCGGCACCCGCGAACATCTGCGCGTGGCGGCGCTGGCCTATCTCTCGGACATGGGCGGGGTCCGGCCGTTGCTTTCAGCCCGCGAGATCCTGCGCGAAGCCTTTGAACATGCGCAGCACGAGGACGCCAGCGCCCATGGCCGCACGGCGACCCCCTTCGACTTTGGCTTGTGGAGAAGGTTCCGCCGGTACTGGAAGCTGTACGGCGTCAAAGATAAAGGAGCCCGCAAAGCCGCCTGGCGCGCCACGCGTTACAACGTGTGGGGCGTAGCAGACGCGTTGCGTGCCTGGAATCGACATCCCACCGGCGGAGAAGAAGAAGGCATTCGCCGGTTGGCCGAGATTATGCGGCACCCCGGCCGCATCACCGAGCAACTCGTCACGCTGCGCGCGGTGCAGACCCTGGCGTTGCTGGATGTGCTGAACTATCGCAAGCACGTCCATCTTCTGGGAGACTACGAAGACATCGGGGACTTCGACCATCTGCTGAAGATGTGAGACGGCGCTTCGCATTTGAAATCGCACGCATTCCGACGGGCACAAATCCGAGGGCGAAAATGAGGTAGAATGCAGTCTGGAGGATCAAGTCCCCATCGGGCTATCGCATCCAGATCCGGCATTCCGCCAAGTCGAAAGGTCCCCCATCACCTCGCCGCGCAGTCAACCTTTCTCTTCTCGATTCAAGCTGCACCCAACGAAAAAGCCCGAGGGAATCGATCGATCCCCTCGGGCTTGCGGGTCGGCTTGCAGTACTGGCGGGCTAGTCCAGCACCGGGGCCTCGGGCGAGCGCGTCACTTTCGCCGGGGCTCGGCCCCCCAGCCGCTCGGTCCGCTGCTCCAAGATCGAGCGGACCGCATGACGCATCTCGGCCGGCTCCAGCCGACGCAGGTTCACCAGGTTCGAGAGCGGCTCCAGCATCTTGAAGGTCTGATTGAGCTGCGATTCGAGCAGCGCGATCTCCAACAAGCCGCGGCGCATTTCGGCCAGCGTCGAGACGGCCGCGCGGATCTCGCGGTCGAGCTCGGTGGCTGCTTCCAATTGCTGCACCGCGTCGGCCAACTCGTCGGCCCCGGCCAGAACCTGATTCTTCAGAGCGATGAACCCCTCCACTTGCTCGCGAGCCGCGGCCATACCCCGCGTTTCGCGATCCAACTGCGCGACGATGCCAGCCAAGTCGGCCAGCGTCGCCCGAGCTTCTTCGGACTTTTCACCGCCGACGATCACATCATTCTGCAGAGCCACTTGCTCCCCAGCGACGCGACGGGCGATTTCCACCGACGCACCCTGCGCGATCACGCCGTCTTGCAGGCCGATCAGCTTCTCCGCGGTGCGGCGGGCTTCTTCGATCGTGGCCCCGCGGGTGATCACGTCGTTCTGCAGCGAGACCAGCTCGTCGGCCGTCCGACGGGCATCAACGACCTGCTTCGACTGACAGACGATCGCCTGCTGCAGACCGATCAACTGCGTGGTCACCTGCTCGGCTTCGGGGAACTTCTCAGCCGAGGCGATCACCTGCTCGTGGATCTTCGACCAATCGGCCAGCACGCCGGCGGCCTTCTCCAGGTTCTCCCCTTCGGCCAGGGCCTGGCACTTCAGGTCGATCAACTGATTCAGGCTATCCTGAGCAGCCTTCAACTCGGCGGCATCCTGCTGAGCCAGTTTCTGCAACTGGATCAGCTCGTTCAGGCTGGCCTGAGCGGCTACGGCGCCGGCCCCTTGGGCGGCCACTCGCGACTGAAGAGCCGACATCTCATCCAGATAGGCCTGTGCGGCGAAGGTCTGTTCGCCGGCCAGCATGGCGCTGGCTTGCAGCCGCGCCAGGTCCGACACGGCCGACTCGGCGTCGCTGGTCAGCGATTCGCCGTCGAGGAGCCGCTTGCGGAGCGTCTCGATCGCGTCGAGCGAAGCCCCGGCGGCAATCGTCCCTGCTCGCTCCTGAATCACACGGGTCTTGATGTTCGCCAACTGCGCGAGCGTGGCCTGCGCGACTTCAATCTGTTGCATTTCATCGGCCACTTGCTCGCGGAGCCCTTGCAGGTTCGAGATCGTCTCGCGCACGGCGTTCAACTGACGCCCCTGCTGACCCAGAGTCGACAGCAGATTGGCCGACTGCCGAGCGGTTCCCTCCTGCCCCACCAACAACTGCATCTGCCGATCGAGCGCCGAGATCTGGCGTTCCAGCCGTCCTACGTCCTCAGCCATCGGGCGGGCCACCGTCAGATGCATGGCCAGAAAGCCCAGGGTCAGCCCACCGATCATCAGCCCCCAGGCCGGAATGCGAAATTCACGCTGGGGTCCGTCGCCTAAGATGCGTTCGTCGTTCACGATAACCTCCTGCCGATCGTTGTTCGTCCGTCCCCCGGGCGTCATGCGCTTGGGGGAACGTCCGGGATATTATGGGCTCACACCTGAGTCGCCGTTGGCGTCCCTGGTTATCCTTATCGGAAATGTCGGCGTCAGTTATCAGTTCTTTGCATTGCCCCCCATTCCCATAGGCAATCGATCCAACCTGTCTCCCCTGAACTAACAAGCTGGGGGTGAGGAACCCATTTTGAGTAAACAAGGTCTGGTGAGGATCCGAGCGCAACGAGGGCGCGGAGCCAGAGGGTGGCTCGCAAGAAGGGCGCGCAACATCAGCGCGCGGCATTCGCAGACGCCGTGGGATCGGCGCGCGATGCGGTCAGGTCACGGCGCACCGGGGCCGCTGGGTCGCAGCCCCGGTCGCCAGTTGACCAAACATGGATGCTCCTTCGCCCGGTCGCCAAAACCTCGCGACGACCGAACGGTAAACTGTTCGACTTACTTGCTACGGATGCTAGCTGCCAGCCTGGGCGTACTCGCGAGCTTCGGCCTGTTCGGCAGCAGCTTCGGCGGCGGCCATCTCAGCCGGATTCATCATGGCATCCAGAGCCTGCAGCAGTTTGGCAATGCACAGCTTGTTCATGCTCGTGCGGTGCTCGTGGGCCTCGGTCTTCAGGGTGTCGTGCAAGCTCTTGGGGAGCCGAACGGTAATAACAGTCGTGGGCTCTTCATCCGTGGGGACGGCCTTGGTCTTGCGACGCAGGTCGGCCAACATCTGCTGGAGCCGGATGTACTCGTCGGTCGTAGTAAAGCTGTCCATCTCGGGCTGCGTGGGGAAAGCCTGTCGGACGACGCCGTCCAGACCCAGCACTACTCGGAAGAACGTGACCCAGTCGGGGTTCTGACGATAGAGCTCTTGGGCGACCTGAAAAACTTCCTGTTCCTTCGTGGCCATTGTCTTAATCTCCGTAAAACCCAATCACGCGACCACACCAGCCGCGTCTCTGCCTGCATCTTAGGTGCTAGTCAAGGGCTCGGTGGATGTCATTGTAGCGATAGCACTTACGACCTTGACTCGCTCGTGCCTCATTTCGGGCAGGCCTGCGCGGCGAGGAGGCATCGATCGCTTTGCCTAGTAACTAGGCAAAGTCCATTTTCACATTGTCCCAAGTGTCCACTTCGATTTCCTCAAATCGCGGTTGGCAAATGCCGAGAGCGGCAGCCATGTTTGCATTGCGATGAAAGGACTTAGGGGCGAAAGCGAGTCCGCGGACTAAATAACTGAACTGCCAGCATGAAATCTGGCGGGCGTTCGCGGGCCTGGGATCGGGGGGGCGGAGTGGATGCTTGCTGGCCGGAAGCGGGTCGTCGAGTGATTGCGGCCGATGGCTTGAAGGTCGTGGAATCGGGGGGCTTCGAAGTCTCGAGGCAAGGGGTGTCAGGGAAAAGGCGTGAGTCGGCCGGGCGGTGTCGGCCGCTTCCCCCTGCTGCCTTCCTTCTCTTCTCTTCTCTTCCTCCGCGTCTCCGCGCCTCCGCGTGGCCCAATCTCATGTCTTTTGGTTATCCGGGGAGGCGACGGTAGGAGGTCTCACGCGGAGGCGCGGAGACGCGGAGAAAGGAGGGTGGGGTGCGTGTTTGCAGGGGGGGCGTTTGAAGGCGGCGAAATGGCTGGCTTTCGCGCTTGACGACCGCTCGAAAGCGGGTCTTTCCAGCGAGGCTTCCCGTCGGCATTCGTTTCGGTGAACTTAAGGAAATGCCGTGATAACAGATAGCTCTGCATTGCAAAGTGAAGTGACTCTGCAACGCAAAGCATTGCAGATCGGGCCTGCCTTTGGGATCGCTGAATGGCTCCCTCGCCGGCAAACTAGCCCCCTGCTTCGCGGGCCGTTACGATGCATCGGAGACCGACGTCTCTGTCGGCCGTGATGGAATCGCCCTTGGAGGGGGTCTTGGCCGCGACCAACCCAATTCAGTCGGTCGAAGGTTTTTTCGACGCCCTCCAGCGCAGCAACCTGTTGGCGTCGGAACAGATGGCCGCCTCGCGCCAGGCCGGGTCCGGCTTTCCCGATTCCAAGAGCGTCGCTTTGGCCCTGATCGCTCAAGGCCTGCTCACCCGCTGGCAGGCCGGGCAGTTGTTGGCCGGTCGGCACGCGCTCTTCCTGGGCAAGTACAAACTCCTTGAGCGGATTGGCGCGGGGGGAATGGGGGCCGTCTATCGGGCTGAGCGTGTCCCCGACGGGCGGATCGTGGCCATCAAGGTAATGAGCAAGGGTCTGCTATCCGAGCCCGAGGCCCTGCGCCGATTCCAGCGCGAAGCCCGCGCGGCGGCCGCCCTTTCGCATCCCAATGTGGTCGCCTGGATCGACCATGGGGTCATTGGCCCCACACATTACCTGGCCATGGAGTACGTCCGCGGCCGCGACCTGGGGGCGTGGATCGACGAGTTCGGCAGACTGCCGATCGACTGGTCGGCCGAGTGCATTCGCCAGGCCGCGCTGGGCTTGCAGCACGCCCATGAGCAGGGCATGGTCCACCGCGATATCAAGCCCTCGAACATCCTGGTCGCGTCAGACGATGCCAGCAGTCTGCCGCTGGTGAAGATCCTGGATCTGGGGCTGGCCCGCTTTCCGCATGCCGACGGGGAGCATAGCGAGCTGACCAGGACCGGCCAGATCATGGGCACGCCTGACTACATGGCGGTTGAGCAGGCCGAGAACACCAAGACCGCCGACATCCGCTCCGACATTTTCAGTCTGGGTTGCACCCTCTTCAAGCTGCTCACCGGCGAACTCCCCTTCAAGGGCGAGAGCGCCATGGAGAAGCTGATCGCGCGGGTGAAGTACGACGCGCCGCTCGTATCGCGGCTGCGTCCTGAGACACCGCCCAAGCTGGCCGAGATCGTAGCCCGCATGCTGGCCCGCCAACCGAAGGATCGTTTTCAAACCCCGGGCGAGGTGGCGACGGCGCTGGCCCCTTTCTCTCTGGCGATGTCGAGCCAAGGAGAGTCCAGCAGTTGCTTGCGCCTGAAATCGATTTCGCAGATCACGGCCTCGATCGAAGCCATGCCCGATCCTGGCCTGGCCGACGTGGTGAACCAACTGGCCAGCCGTGCCCAGCCGCTGGCGCCCTCGCCGGCTCAAACGTTTATCGCCGAGCCGACCCCGGTGTCGCCGACGATGTTCAATCCCGAGAGCCCCACCGTGTCGGCGCTCGAGCCCACAGCCAGCGACTGGCGCTCGCGGCTCAGGACGGTTCCCTTGGCCATCTTCTTCGCCGTCGGGGCGGGGCTGATGATGCTGGTGGGCATGGTCTATGCCATGACCCGGCCAAGTCCGGTGGTCACGCGGGTGCCGGCGCCCATCTCCCCTTCCACGGCCCATGTCCGCGAACCTGCCCGGGCGGCGGCGCCGTTCGATGCGGCCGAGGCCCGCCGGTTGCAAACCGCCTGGGCCAGCTACCTCAAAGTCGAGCCCGAGATCACCAACGGAATCGGTATGAAGTTGATGCTCATCCCGCCGGGCGATTTCGAGATGGGCTCGCGCGACAGCGACACGGCGATCTTGCGCGACACCATCGCCAGACAGCGCGGCAACGTGGGCATGGACTGGCTCGAGCGGGCGATTAGCGAAGAGACGCCGCTGCATCGGGTGCGGATCGCGCGGCCGTTCTATCTGGGCAAGCTCGAGGTCACTCAGGAGGAGTATCGCCAGTTGGTTCCCAACGCGCAGTTCATGGATGCACAGTCAGGGCATCCGGCCGACCGGTCGAACTGGCTCGACGCCGTGAACTTCTGCAACGCGCTCAGCACGCAAGAGAAGCTGCCGCAGTACTACGCGGTGAACAATCAGGCAGTGTCGATCGCAGGCGGAGCAGGCTACCGCTTGCCGACCGAGGCCGAATGGGAGTTCGCCTGCCGCGCGGGAACGGAAAGCGCCTGGTCCTTTGGGCAGAGCCCCAACGTGCAGGCCATTCAGGCTCATGCCTGGGTCAACAAGCATGGCCCGACCGGCTCGCACACTCGGGCCGGAAGCTTGCAGGCCAATCCTTGGGGATTGCACGACGTGCACGGCAACGTTTGGGAATGGTGCTGGGACGAATACCGGCACGACCACTACACGGCCGACGAGCAGCAAGATCCCCTGGGCCCGGCCGGCCGCGAAGCAAGCCGCCCTGGTCGGCAGCACATCCTGCGCGGCGGGGGCTATGCGCAGACTCCGCTGCATTGCCGCAGCGCCATGCGATTGGGCTACGGAGTGACGCATCCGCCGATCAACAAGGATTGTGGCTTCCGCGTAGCGCGGGGCATTCAGCCGTAAGGAGCATGCGCGGCATGTCGGGAACGATACTACTCTGCATGGCGGCAGTGCTGGTCCTGGTGGGCAGTTGGGTGGCGCTTTGGCCCGACTCGGCCGACGAACCCGATCGCCGGCCGCGCGTCGCGCTGGAAGAGTGGCTGGCCCGCTATGCGCCGCGTGCCTATCCCAACGAGGCCGATCGACTGGCCCGCGCGTGCGGCATTCTGGCCGAGTTGCTGGGCATCGCGCCGACGCAGATCCTGCCGACCGATCGCTTCGATGACTATCCGGCGAAGGACTTGGCCGGCGCGCTGCTTGAGAAGTTCGATGAGGCCGGACTAAAGTTCGATCCCACCGCGCGGACCTTCGGCGATCTGCTCCGCTCCGTCGCCAGCGGCTTCGAGACACCGGAATTCTCGGACCTCCGGGCACTGATGATCGACTGCCTGGGGATTCATCCCAGCGAGGCAGGCTTTCGTCCCTCCGAGAATGTCCGGGCCTTCTTGCTGGGCGTGGCCGACCAAGACTACGGCTTGGAGAAGTTCCTGACGCACCTGAGCGATCGGCTGAATATGCCACGGGCAGTCTGGCGATCCGGCGCCGATCCCGAGCAGTCCGCCAAGAAGAAGACCGCAGCACTGACGTTTGAAGACCTGGCCGAAACGATCGCAGCCCATCGTCTGCTGAATGAAGAACGCCCGAGCTCAGGGTGGCTGGTCTGATGCTTCGCGATGCCGGTTGCTGGAAAAGATGGTAGAATTCCGGCAGGCTTCCCACCTATTCAGCGAACAGGACGCGCGCATGGAACTCTTCTCCATTCAATGCACGACCTGCGGCACCCGACTCAAGGTCCGCAGTCTGGCGGCGATCGGGCAGATCCTGTCGTGCCCCAAGTGCCAGAGCTTTGTCGAGGTCAAGGCGCCCGTTGGCTGGACTCCTCCCGCCCCGGAGCCGGCCGCACCGCCGGCAACCTCGGCAGATCCGGCAGCATCCGTACCTGCTGCCGCCGGCACGCCCGGGGAACAACCCGCGGGCTTTCAGCGGCCGTTCGGTTTTGAACATGCCGAGCGGCCCGTGTGGCACTACTGGGCAGGCGGCGCCGTGGCAGTTCTGGTGTTGATTGCGCTGGCCACGACCTTGTGGCCGACAGGCGAACCGGCTGTGGCGCAGGTCGATCCGGTCGATCCGCCCGCAGTCGAACAGCCTGCCGAGACCAAGGTCGAAGCCCCTCCCGTGGCCGATCCTCCCGTCGTGGAGCCGGAGAAGAAGACCCCCGACGCGGAGCCCAAGAAGGTCGATCCGCCAAAGGCCGATCCGGGCAAACCGGAGAAGAATCCCAGCCTTCCTGTCGTCGATCCAACGAAGGGGGACCTGACGAAGAAGCCCGTGCCGCCCCCCATCGGTCCTCCTGTCGAGCCCGTGAAGCCGGTCGTTGAACCGGTCGAGCCCGTCAAGCCGATCATCGAACCGATTAAGCCGGCGCGGCCCGACCCGGCGCCGAACCCGGGCTTGCCGCAGGCCGAGGTCGAGTCGCGCCTGGCCACGGCGATCGAGTCGATCCAGTCTCCGCCCAAGTTGATGCTCAGTGATGCCATCGATGCCCTGGCGCAGATCTCGAACCTGAAGATCATGCTGGATATCGAGTCGCTGACACAGGCCGGCGTGTCGGCCGAAGACCACGTGGCCTTCGAGATGAGCAAGTGCACCGTGGCCGACGTGCTGGACCGCGTGCTCGAACAACGCGGGCTGGTCTATCTGATCGAAGCCGGTCAACTGCGGGTTGCCAGCCGCAAAGAAGAACGCGATGTCGTGCGCGAGCGGACCCACGAGATCGGCGACCTGACCAAGGGGGATGCGGGGGCCGCGCGGCAACTCGCGGCGATCATCCAGGCGACGATTGAGCCGGCTTCGTGGCAGGAGCGGCCGATCGTGGTCACGCCGAATCAGTTGGTGGTGAACCAGAGCGAATGGGTCCATCGTCGGCTTTCGACGTTGCTGGCGAAGCTGCGGATTGCCCGGGGGCTGACGCCGCACACGCCCGCGGCAGCCGAACAGGCCCTGGCGAGCCGGGTCTCGCGGGCGTCTGCGCGACTGAGCAAGCCGCTGACGGTGAACATCGCCGAGACTCCTCTGACGCGCGCGGTGGTGTCTCTTTCGGCTCGCTCGGATTCCAAAATCCTGGTCGACTCGCTGGCACTGGATGCGGCGGGCATCAGTCCGGAGAGCAAGGCAACGGTGCAGACCAAGCAGGCGCAGCCGCTGGAGCAGGTGCTGCTGGCGATGCTTACCCCTCTGGAACTGAGCTTCCGCGTGATCGACGAGAAGACGCTGCAGGTCACCACGCGCCAAGCCGCCGCCGAGACGGTCGATCTGGAGTTTTATCGGGCGCGCGACCTGGCTGCCTCGCCAGCTTTAGCCATGGCGCTGATCGAGCGGATCGAGCGCGAGGTCGCGCCGGGAACTTGGCACATTCCGGCTGGACCCGCAGCGCCTGGTGCTCCGCCTGCTGGTGAGGCCCGCGCCAAGGCGATCGGCGGCATTGCCTTCGATCCGATCAGTGGCTGTCTGATCGTTTCGCACATGCAGGCAGTGCAGGCGAACGTCGAAGATCTTCTGGATACGATCCGTCGTCCCGCGGCCCCCGCGCCGGAACCCGAGAAGAAGTAAGGGTGGCGGGAACGTAAGGCAGGGAGGGGCATCGATTGCGCGGCGCCCCGAGAAGGGAGACACCTACCATCTCAGTACGTTGTTTCCACAAATTCTCCCAGCCACGGGAATAACCCGGCGGCATCCCCGCGAATAGTCCGGCGAATCCAGTTGTGCGGCACCTGGTAAGCCAGGACGCCTTGCTTGGATTCTCCTGTCTCGCGTTCACGGGGGCGGCCCATCTCTAGGGCAGACGGTGGGCCGCCCTCCACGCTTCAATTCCGCCCAAAGGCATCGCGCTCTCGTTGCGCGTTTCGCCTGCTTCCGCCGATCCGAATTCAAAAATCCTTCACGGGGCTACGCTATGACTACGCGCGCATCGCATCCGACGCCAACAGTTCCCCTGGCAGCCGTCCATTCCAGGCCCATCGGAGTCCGCGAAGAACTCGACGAGATGAAGCGAACCGGGGTGCTGGTCCTTTGGCTGCGCGGCGCGCTGCAAAACACGCCCGGCTGGACGGCCAGCCTGGTCGTGCACGCCGTGCTGCTGATTCTGCTGGCCTTGATCACGATCATCCCGGAAATCGATCACGTCATTCCTTCGCTGTTGGCCACCAACGACAAAGAGGTCGAAGTCATCAAGGACATCGACGACCCGGTGATCACGCCTAACATTGACGTCGACCCTTCTGCCGTGGCGTTGGCCGTGGCGATTCCGGTCGAAGACCCGGTACCGACGCCTGCGGGCCCAATCGTTACGGGCCCCGACCTCCCCAACCCGCAGATCGCCCTTGATACGAGCGAGATGGGGGACCCCAGCTTCCGCAAGAACCTGCTGTCGCGGCCCGGCCGTTCCAGTGGTGGAATCCTGGACGGGCGCAACGGCAACATGATGGGCGTGTTGAAATCCGAGAGCGGCTGGACCCCCGACTGCGACGTCGCCGTGGGACACGCCCTGAAATGGCTGGCGGCCCACCAGATGCAGAACGGAGGCTGGAGCTTCAATCATGGCCAGCAGAATGGCCACATCGGCCCCGTGAACAATCCCGGGAGCGAGAACTCCACCACGGCCGCCACCGCGTTGGCGCTGCTCCCCTTCCTGGGTGCGGGGGCGACTCACAAAGAAGGCAAGTATCAAGAAGTGGTGCAGCGCGGCCTGTACGCCCTGCTTCGCGAGGGGAAGCTCGCCGTGCTTCGCGAGGGGAAGCTCAGCGATCAGGGGCTCGACCTGCGTGGCGGCGGAAGCATGTACGCCCACGGCCTGTCGGCCATCGTCCTCTGCGAAGCCTATGCCATGACCCAAGACAAGCACTTGGCCCAGCCCGCGCAGCAGGCGATCGACTTTATCGTGAATGCTCAGGACATGACCGGCGGCGGCTGGCGTTACACCCCCGGCCAACCAGGCGATACCTCGGTGGTCGGCTGGCAGTTGATGGCCCTTAAGAGCGGACACCTGGCTTATCTGAAGGTGCCGCAGAAGTCCGTGGCCGGCGTGATCAACTTCCTGGATCTGGTGCAATCGAACAACGGAGCCAACTACGGCTACACGTCGTCCGGCGCCGGGCCTTCGACTTCCGCGGTGGGGCTGCTCTGCCGCATGTACCTGGGCTGGAAGAAAACCAATCCGGCACTGGAAGGGGGAGTTCGCTACCTGAGCCAGCAAGGGCCCGCCAAGAACAACATCTACTTCAACTACTACGCCGCCCAGGTGCTGCGACACTGGGAAGGTGACGAGTGGCGCAAGTGGGAGAAGGTGATGCGCGAGCAACTGCTGTCGACGCAGGTTCAGGCCGGCACGTACTCAAGCGACAAAGGAAGCTGGTACACGCCGGGCCAGTCGCACGGCGAACGAGGGGGCCGCATCTACGAGACCTCGCTCTCGTGCATGACGCTTGAGGTCTACTACCGCAATATGCCCCTCTATCGCAAGACAGCTGCCGAAGCGGGGGATGACTTCTAACGTAGGGGCTCGGTACGGGCGTCTCGATCATCCGCATCGGGGCAAAAGAACGCGAATCTCACTGCGAGCGGCCTCTGTCACACGCCACTCAGGCTTTGTCCGGCGGAGCGGCTGCCGGAACTTCCTCGGCCTTTTCTTCCACAGGCGACTTCGCTGCCGGTGTCACCGCGGCCTCTTCCTCGGCCGGTTGTTCACTTTCTAACATCCGGGCATGGAAATGATTGGCGTAGACCTTGGTCAGCTCCGCGCCGAAGAGAAAAATCTGCGCCGCGTAGTAGAGCCACATCAGCAGCACGGCCAATGTGCCGGCCGCCTCGTAGGCCGAGGCCACCGCACGCTGCCCCAGATAGAGTCCGATCAGCATCCGCCCGGCGTTGAACAGCACGGCGGTAATGAAGGCACCCAGCCAAACGAATCTCCAGGCGATCTTCACGTCGGGGAGAAAACGATAGATCATGGCGAACAGCACCGTGATCAGGGTGAACGTGGCCGTTGAAACCAGAAAGTGGTCCCAGTTCCTGGCGTGCCCCCAATGCTCGCGAACACCAGCCAGCACGGCGCTGAACAGCATCGTTGACAGCAGCAGGAAGGCGCAGATCAGCACCATGCAGAAAGCGACCAGTCGATCGCGAAAGAAATGATAGATACCGCTGCGAGTCCGGGGTGGGACCTTCCAGATCGTGTTGAGTGCGTCTTGCAGTTCGGCAAACAGGCCCACGGCGCCGATAATCAGCATGCCCAAGCCCAGACACTTCACCAGGGTGCTGGCCCCTTCACGATTGGCGTTCGCCAGCATCGCTTCCAGAGCCGTGCCGGCCTGGTCGCCCAAAAAGTCGCGCACCTGGTGCAGAATCTGGCCCCGCGCGGCCTGCTCTCCAAAGATCATGCTGGCCACGGCGATGCTGATGAACAGCAGCGGCGCCAGCGCGAATGTCATGTAGAACGCCAGCGCCGCCCCCAGACGCGGCGCGCGATCGTTGATCCACTCTTCGGCGGCCTTCCATAACAGCTCAAAAAAAACTCGAACGCTCATCGATGGCGGGAAACCTTGTGGGGGCCTGTGCAGAGTTCCCTCTACAGTACCCTCAAATGCCGCAGCGCGATATGCCGCGAACTGCCAGCATCCCCCCGGCTCTGCGAATTGACCGCTGGCCCGGACTTGAATTAGACTCCTTCACGGTTGGAGTTTGCCCCCCGAAGTTTTCTGAGCTGTCGTGGCCTTGCCTCTTGGGCAGGGCCAGCAAGAAAAGGCCCGTTCTCAATGTCCATTTTTTCGATCGTCGACGATAAGTACATTCCGCTCTACCGCGTCATGTGGGTTTCGGCCATTCCTCATTTCTGCGGCGAACCCGACTGTCAGCACGAAGGGGACTACGAGATCGCGCTTGAACACAACGAGGCCGTGTGGGCCAATCAGAAGGAACGAGACGCCATGCTGCATGCCATCGAGGAATGGCATGGCGGCGAAGATGAAGCCGGTTTTGAAGGGCAGGAAGATCCCGAAGCCAACTGAGGCAGATTGCCTCGGTTTGCTGGTCGAGCCGTCGCTTTACACCGTCCAACTCATTTCGCATACTACGCCGCTGGTGCGCGGGCGACCTCTCCCTTCCCTGGGATTTCTCTCCCCTTCGCGCCGTCCCTTTCGCGCTGCCTTCCGGACCTCAGTTCGTGAATGGCCGCAGCCCTGAGGAGTACACGGATGGCCCGTTTGTCGATAAACGAAGTGACGACCTATCGCTGGTCGTTCGAGGAAGACGTCACGCACTACGCCGCGGCCGGCATCAAGGCCATCGGCGTCTGGCGACGCAAGCTGGCCGACTTCGGCGAAGAGAAAGGGATCGAACTGCTGGCCGATGCGGGCCTGTCGGTCTCGAATCTGGGTTGGGCCGGCGGTTTCACAGGCAGCGACGGCCGCTCCTTTCGCGAGAGCATGGAGGACGCCGCCGAGGCCATTCGTCTGGCTGGCGCGCTGCGGGCGGGCTGCCTGGTCGTCTATACCGGCGCGCGGGGCGGGCACACCCACAACCACGCCCGGCGTTTGATGATCGACGCGCTGCAGGAGCTTGTGCCGCTGGCCGCCGAGCACCGGGTCTCGCTGGCCCTGGAGCCGATGCACCTGGGCTGTGCCGCCGAGTGGACCTTTCTCAACACGCTCGACGACACGCTGTCGATGCTGGCAAAAGTCGGCAGCCCTCACGTGGGCCTGGTCTTTGATACTTACCACCTGGGGCACGACGCCAAGGTGCTGGACCGCATCGACCAGATCGTGCGCTACGTGCGCGTCGTTCATCTGGGGGACGGCAAGGCTCCGCCCGACAAGGAGCAAGACCGCTCGCGTCTAGGGGATGGAGTGATTCCCTTGGGCGAGATCACCGCCGCCCTGGCCAGCGCCGGCTACGATGGCGACTACGACGTGGAGCTGATTGGCGAAGAGATCGGCGGAGTCGATTACCACGGGCTCATCGAACAGTCGAAGCGGGCCTTCCACGAGTTGCTCTCGGGCTGCAGCGCCAAGTAGTCCGAGTCGGAGTTGCCCCCGCGGAGTCTGCCAGCATCACCTGCTGCCGCGTTTTGCTTCACTCCGCGCAGTCTGCGTCGACTTTGCCGGCGGTCGCGATCCTGCCGACTGCGTTTCCCCTATCGAACGCGCCCGACGGTAAGGGCCGAAAGCGGGGAAAATCGGAAAATAAAGTTGCCCGCAACTCTTCCCCCAGCCGAAATCATTATCCAGAGACTTCATTCCGGGTCCGCATCGATTGCGCTCGGAGGGCCCTGGTTCGCAAACCTGCGATTCAGACCCAGTTGCGTGCAGCGGCAGATCAGGCTGCATGGGACGCCCTCGACGCACGGGTGCAAGCGTTCGGACCGGCTCATTGAGAGCACGGCAGGAAAGTGAATTCGCCGGCAGATTCGGGGGGTGCCTTCCGTGGGAAGCATTCCGCATCGCCGGGCCACAGGGGAGCGGTTCGGCGGGCAAGTCCGGCTCGACTCTCCGACGGCGAAAAAATCTGTGGCTTGTTCCCCAAGGAGGAGGGCAAACATGCGACTTTCGTTACTGACACTGGTGATCGCTCTGATCGCCACGGTGGTCCCGAGCTTCGTGCTCGCGGGCAACCAGGAAGTCGCCCAGGAGATCGCCGGCCAGCTCAAGGCTAGCGGTCAATTGAGCGACTACGACATCAAGATCAACTACGAGAACGGCACCTGCAAGCTGGTGGGTCGCGTGACGACTCCGCAGCAGAAGGTGGTGGCCGAGGCCATCGTTCGCAAGGTCAGCGATGTGCAGACCGTGCAGAACGAGCTGACCATCGGACCCAAAGTCGCTGCCGCCAAGAAGCCGGCTGTGACTCCGGCTCAGTATCAGCCGATGCCTGCTCCCGCTCAGGGCCCGAACCAGGCTCAGATGCAGGCTCAGCAGATGCAGATGGCTCAGATGCAGGCCCAGCAGATGCAGATGGCCCAACAGGCCCAGGCCCAGATCCCGCAGATGGCTGCCCGCAATGCTTATCCCATGAATGCCGGCATGAACGGCATGAACGGTCAGCAGATGCAGCAGATGCAGATGCAGGGTGGCGGACCTTCGCCCTCCTACGTTCCGGGAAATGCCGGTGGAATCGCGCCGGTCCGCTACGACCAGCCGCACATGCCGAACCATGCCTGGCCCAGCTATGCTTCTTACCCGAACTACGCCGCGGTGACCTACCCGCGTCAGTACTCGGCCACGGCCTGGCCCTTCATCGGCCCGTTCTATCCTTATCCCCAGGTTCCGCTCGGTTGGCGGAAAGTGACCCTGGAGTGGGATGACGGGTGGTGGATGCTGGACTTCAAAGACTAGTAACTGCCCGCCGAAACGCTCGCTCAACGCCCCCGCCGGACTCGATCCGCGCGGGGGCGTTGGCGTTTGGGAGGGGAAGTGGTGAGTGGCTAGTGGTGAGTGGCTAGTGCGGGAATTCAGACTTCTCAGGCGTGGCGCAGACGTACAAGTGAGTGCCCCTACACTCGCCACTAACCACTCGCCACTAGTCACTTCCTCCCCTGCTTCCGCCCCTTCCACCCGATTCCTCGGAAAAACCCACAAGTTCGTTGCAGGCGGACTCGATAACTAATCTACGGGGTGTTGGCCCAGCGTCCGCCCCCACCGACTCAGTCATTCGACGCGGGCATCAAGACACTAGCAAGACGCCAAGTTCCTATAGAAGTTCCATGGGGGGACCTTCCATGTCCAGCAGAGTTTATTCCGCAGCCCTCGTCGCCCTCGTGGCGGTGACCCTCTTCGGGTCGACGGGCTGCAGTCAGAACTGGATCGTCGGCGGGCCGGAATACGGCCTGGCCACGTTCCCGATTCCGGTCAGCCCCTACTTCCAGGATCGCAAGGAAGATCGCTTCTGGGAAAAAGAGCGCTACGAGCGGGTCCCCGTGTTGGGCCCCTTGACCGCAGGCGGCCCGGCCGTCGCTCTCGATCCGCCCAGTGCCGACGAGATCATGCGGGCGTTGCCGAACAACGTCGAGGGCGGTCTCCCCTTCCTGTACGAAGTTCAGCGGAACGGCGTGCGGATCATCGTGGAGCCCATGTGCGACTACGTTGATCCTCCCCGCGTCTATCCGCTGATCGGACCCGCTCAGCTGCATCACGCTCACTACAAGTGCACCATTTACTTCTCCGAGGTGACCCGTCACGGCTGGCCGTTGCCGTACACCACCAACGACGAAGACTCGGTGCAGGTGATCTACATCGATCACAACCACTTCCACATGGTGGGCAACGTGAACGCCCCCAACATTCCGCTGCCCGCTGGCGGTCCCGCCGGGGGCTAGCAAGCAAGCAGAGTGACAACGCAATCAAAACAGGGCATCGCTGGCATGTTTCGCCAGCGATGCCCTGATTGCGTGTTGAGGGGGGAGAGGGAGGAAGGATCGAGGATCGAGGGAAGAACTGCACATGACAGCATTGCCTTCAGTCCTTCCCTCAATCCTCAATCCTCAATCCTCGATCCTCCCACCCCCCTTCTTCCCTTCCACGATTCTGCACCCGACGCTACCATCCGCCAGCTTCGACTTATCCCGAGAGGGTGAAACATGACTCGCCGGCAGACTGCGTCCAAGGTATTGGGACAATGCTTCGCGGCGCTGTTGGCCGCGCTGGTACTGGCCGGCATGGCCACGTCCCTGGCTCAGGAGAGCCGCGCGCAACAACCGGCCGATGCGCCGGCAGCGCCGTCGACCGCGCCGACGCCGGGCGAGCCCGTCATCGGCGAAGCTGCCCCGGCTGATGCGGCCTCGTTGATCGCCACCGACAGCCTGTTCCACATCGTCCTGCAAGGCGGCTGGCTGATGATCCCCATCATTGCCTGCTCGTTCATCCTGGTGCTGTTCGTCCTGGAACGAACCGTCAGCCTGCGCCGTGGACGCGTGATTCCCAAGCCGTTCGTCAAACGCTTTCTACACCAGCTCCGCGAGGGAGAGCTGACCCGCGAGTCCGCGCTGGAGCTATGCCAAGAGAACAAAAGCCCGGTGGCCAATGTCTTCGCGCATGCCGTGCGGAAGTGGGGTCGACCGGCCGTAGAAGTCGAGCAGGCCATCCTCGACGGCGGCGAGCGGACCGTGAACAGCCTACGCCGCTACTTGCGCGTCCTCAACGGCGTGGCCACCATCTCGCCCCTGCTGGGCCTGCTGGGAACCGTCACGGGCATGATCGCCGCCTTTAACTCCATCGCCAACAGCCAGGCCATGGGCCGCCCCGAATTGCTGGCGGCCGGCATCAGCGAAGCCCTGATCACTACCGCTGCGGGCCTGTCGGTCGCCATTCCCGCCCTGATCTTCTACATGTTCTTCGTCAGCCGCGTGGATCAACTGATCATCGAGATCGACGCCCTGGGGCAGGATGTGGTCCACATCATCTCGGCCGAAGCATTGGGCAAGTCGTCCACGTCGACCAAGAGTGTCTCGGAAAAAGCGGTCGTGAAGGAACGGGTCAGGCGATCGGAAGCTGCTTGAGCCTCGAGCCAGAAACCAACGCATGCCCCTTAAAACGCACGTCGACGAAGTCCCGTCGCTCAACCTGACGTCGCTGATCGACGTCGTGTTCCTGCTGATCATCTTCTTTATGGTCGGCACGCGATTCGGAAATACCGAAAAGGCGATCGGCCTGAAGGTGCCGCAGGTTTCCGAGAAAGGGAATCTGAGCGATCCGCCGCCGCGCAAACGCGTGAACGTCTTTCGCGATGGCAAGATCACGCTCGATGACGAGCCCGTGACGCTGACCGAACTTACCGGCCGCTTGTCGGCCGCCAAGAAAACCAACCCTTCCGTCGGCGTGACCATCCGCGGCGACAGCACCGGCGCCTATCAGACCGTGGCCGAGGCTTTTCACGCCTGTGCCGCTGCTGGAGTCAAGGACCTGGGAATGGCCGTTCGAGTCAACCCGGTCAGAAAGTAGGAGGAAGTGGCGAGTGGCGAGTGGCTAGTGGCGAGTGGCGAGTGCCCCGTCAACGCTTAGATTTAGGTCTCACGGAAGATGCTGGCATTCACTAGCCCGACGCGCCAGCGAGGGGAATCTCGAGGCCACGTTGCCACCTGTTTCCCCTCGCTGGCGCGTCGGGCTAGTGTTTAGCCCCAAATGCAGGCCCTGACGGAGCACTAGTGTCAGCGATAGAAGCATTCGCGTTGCCGCGCTTTCGAGCCAGCATTCCCAAACTAACCACTAACCACTAACTACTAACCACTTCCGCCCCATGGACCTCGACGTCACCCCCTTCGACACGCTCCAAATGATCCACTTCGTGTGGGCGGGGTTGGTCGTTTTGACGCTGCTGCTGCTCGCCATGATGAGCACGCGCTGGGGGCAGTCGCAGCCGTTGGGAAAATGCGCGTTCCTGTCGCTGTTAGCCCACTTACTGCTGGGAGTCTATTCAACGACGATTCCCATGGTGAACGCTTCGCTGGGCTATGCAGAGAGCGAAGAACTGACGATCTCCAGCGTCGAGCAGGTGGTCGAAATCGACCCCGACGAACTGGATGCCGAGCGAGCCCAAGTCCCGTCGTTCGATCCCGATCAGACTCCCGCAGAAGATCCCATGCCGACACCGGTCGTCGAACCGGTCACCCGTTCCTTGCCTTCGCCGATGCCGCTCGAATCGCCGCAAGCGGCGTCTCTCGAGCCTGTCCAGCAACCGGCCGAGTTGGACCGCCTGGTCGAGAGCCTGTTTCCGGCGCGTGAAGTCCGCCCGGAATTGCCGCAGTTGCCCGAGCCCGCCCCGGTCCCTCCGCCGGAGGCCCGACGCACGAAGACGCCCGAGCCTTCGTCGGCCAAGATTGCCGAAGCGATCCCTGCCGAAGCGCCGGAGAAGCCCCTCGACGTACCTCAAATCGAGGCCGCCCCGGTCGCGCAGACTCGACAGCCGGCCGGCCCTGTCGATTCCCGTCCTGAGCAGACCGCCAAGAGCGAAGTCACGCCAGCCGAAGCGTCGACCACACCGCGCACTCCGGCTCCACCGATCCGCGAAGTGGAGCGTGCGGTTTCATCGGCCAATCCCGCCCCGGCCGGACCGATCGCCGTGGGCCGCGCCCGCACGGCCCTCGATCCCTTGCCGGCTATGTATCAACTGCGTGTGGCGCAAGATCGACCGCGCGTCGTGCAGAAGAACGGTGGCAGCGACCGGACGGAAGGGGCCGTCACGGCAGCGCTCCTTTGGCTGGCTGCCAACCAGAACGACGACGGCCGTTGGGAAGCCGTCCGTCATGGCGGCGGACGCGAACTGATGGTGCAGGGCCGCAACCGTGGAGGGGCCGGCGCCAAAGCAGACACCGGGATCACCGGGCTGGCGCTGCTGGCCTTTCTGGGAGCCGGCCACACGCATCGCCAAGGGGACCATCGCGCAGCGGTCCGCCAAGGGATCGATTACCTGATGGCGGTGCAAGCCGATGATGGCTGCTTGTCTGGCGGCGCCGAACTCTATGCCCACATGTATTGTCACGGCATGGCCAGTTTCGCCTTGAGCGAATGCTACGCGATGACGGGCGATCCGGCCCTGGAACTCGCGGTGAAGCGGGCCCTGCGGTACATCGTCAACTCGCAGCATCCGGCCAACGGCGGCTGGCGCTATCACCCCGGCGATCGCGGAGACACCAGCGTTCTGGGTTGGCAATTGATGGCCCTGAAGTCAGGCGATGCGGCCGGCATTCCCATTCCGGCCGACACCCGCGACGGCATGATTCGCTATCTGAAGAGCGTTTCGCAGGGCCAGCATGGCGGGCTGGCCTCGTACCGTGCCGGCGAACTAGAAAGCCGCACCATGACCGCCGAGGCCTTGGCCTCGCGGCAGTTCCTGGGGATGAGCCGTCAGAATCCCGCCGGCGACGAAGCCGGCGACTACCTGCTGGGCGAACTCCCCAGCCACGATCGTGTAAACTACTACTACTGGTACTACGCTACGCTGGCCAACTATCAGCTTGGCGGCCGGCACTGGAAGACCTGGAACGTGGCTTTGAGTCGGACGCTGGTCGACGCCCAGCAGACCACCGGCGCGCTGGCCGGAAGTTGGAACCCCAACGACGTGTGGGGCGGTTACGGCGGCCGCGTCTACAGCACGGCAACCGCGGCCCTGTGTCTGGAAATCTACTACCGCTATCTGCCGCTCTATCAGGAAGTCCCCGCGGGGGAGTAATCGCTCATCAAGCGACTAAGAGCGAACGAAACAAGCTTTCGTTCCCCGCTACTCTTGGCCACTTTCTTTCTTTCTTTCTTTCTTTCTTTCTTTCATACTCCAGTTTCTTCCTTCTTGCTTGTTCACTCAGTTTCTCATTTCCCCCCGTCCCCCCGAATCTCAAATCTCAAATCTCAAATCTCCCCGTCCGCCGCTTCCCGTCTAACCCGGAGAAAGCCAAAATCCATCTCGTTCAATCCTAAACCATCCCGCGGATCGCCAGGTAGCTCAGCCCGCCAACCAACGCGCCCATCGGCAGCGTGGTGACCCAGGCCAGCAGGATGCCCAGGATCGTTCGCAACTGGGCCTGGCCCGTGACCGCACCGATGCCGAATAGCGCGCCGCAACTAACGTGCGTGGTCGAGACGGGCCAGCCCGCCACACTGGCGCCGATCACCAGCACGCCCGTCAGCAGGTTGGCAGTGAACCCTTGGCCGTGGTTCATCAGCGTGATCTTCTGGCTCATCACTTCGGCCACGCGCTTCGCACCCAGCACGCCACCGATGGCCATCACCACGCCTACCAAGGCCGTAGCTCCCAGTCCCGAAAGGAAAGGAGCGAGCAGCAACAGTGCGGCAATCTTCGGCGTGTCGTTCAGCCCCCGTGCGAAGCTCACGATGCCGGCCGACAGCATATGCAAGGCGTCAACCACGCTCGACACGTCGATCCCCAACAGCCGGCCTTGATAGCGCGTGCGGCAGGTGACCTGCGTTCCCATCGAGATCGTCAGCTCATCCACTTTCACCAGGGCCAGCGAGGCTCCCAACAGCGGCACCACCTCTACCGTCTCGCGTCCCACACAGAAGCAGGTCTCGGCCGAAACTCCCAAGCTCCGGCGCAGGCCATGCAACACCAGATAGCACAGACTCGTGGCCACGATCGCGACCACCGGGCTGAGCAAAAGCGGAAGCAGAAAGGCCGTCCCCAGATTGGCGAAGTTCACTTCGGCCCCGGCCGCCCAACCCGCGCCGACCAGCGCGCCCACCAGGCCATGCGTGGTCGAGATCGGCAGCCCCAGCCAGGTAGCCAGCAGTACCGTTCCACCGGCCCCCATCGCCACCGAGGCCACATAGGGCAGGCTCTCGACCAGTTCGTTGGGAACCAGGCCTCGGCCGCTGAAGCTCTTGAGCAACGTGCCCGCCAGGAAGACTGCCGTGAGCGAGCCGGCTAGCGTCGTGATCGTGGCCCAGGCCAGCGCCGCGCGATAGCGCATGGCCCCGCTGCCGGCCAGCGTGGCGACGCCTTTGAAGTTGTCGTTGGCGCCGTTGGCAAATGAAAGGGCCACCACGGCCAGCAACAAAAGCGGAATCATCATGGGAGCGAAATGCGCGCGGCGCTGAAGGAAGATCTGACGATCAGGCGATCGCTAGAGTATCCCTGCCGTGCGGGCCTGCAACAAGATGCCACTTCGACCGCGGCGCTGCTACGAACGGGCCGCGGCCGGTTCCGTCGCGCTGGTCGGGGGAGCGGGGGTTGGTTCGGCCGGCTTCTTGCCCGGCTTGGGCGAGAAGATCAGCACGGTCACTGCGCCCACGGCCACCAGGATCAAGCCCGCATAGAACATCGGGCTGGGCGCCGAGATGGACTTGGCCGTCGACAACGTGAACACCGTATTGATGACCGGTGCGCAGCCGAACACCAAAGGCATGACAAAGATCGGCTTGCCGCCGAAATTGAAGGCCATGATGATCCCCAACGCCCCGAAAGCGCCGGCGGTCCCCGCCGCCAGACTCCAGATCGTGCCGCCAAAATTCCAGGCGGCGTTGGGCTCGGGATTGGCGGTCACCACGGCCATCGGCACCAGCACGGCGATCAGAAAGTACGACACGCCCACGCAGATCAGAGGCCGCAGTTTGCTGTTGCCCATGGCAGCCTGACCCTTGTGCAGGACCGGGCCGTAAACACCCCAGGCCAAGGCCGTGGCGAAGACGCTGAAGCCCACATACAGGAATTCCTCGGGCGAAAGGGGCTTCGGCACAGCGCCCACTCCTCCACCCGTGGCTGGCTTGAAGAGCAACACCGTCACGGCACCGGCAACGACCAGGATCAGACCGGCGAAGAACATTGGCCCGGCCGCCTTGAACGAGCGGGCCATGAACATCGTCAGAAAGGTATTCACCACCGGCGCGCCGCCGAAGACCAGCGGCATCACATAGATTGGATTCCCTCGCGAGCTAAGCGCCAGAATGATGCCCAGCGCGCCGATCGCTCCGGCGGCGCCGGCCGCCAGGCTCCACAGTGTGCCGGGGGTCGACCAGTGCCCCACCTCCCCCTTGGCCTTCAGCACCAGGACCGGCACGACCACCGCGATCACAAAATAGGCCATCCCCACGCAGATGAACGGCAGCCACCGGCTCCCTCCCATCCCTTGCTGACCAATATGCAGAACCGGCCCATAAACGCCCCAGCAAACGGCCGTCAGCGCGATCGAAAGAAGAACGGAAAGCATGCCTTTCATCGGGCGGAATCTCCAGGCGGGGGGGCGTCCAGCGGTAGGAGCATCAGTGTACCAGAGAGCGTCTGGAATGACAGGCGGCGCGAGCCCTGCACCACAACGGGCGGACGGCACACGGTGAGGCTGTGATTTTTTCAACGGCTCCGATACTGAGCGGCAGGGCGCTAGCAGGGTGCTGAAAAACTCAAACGGACTCCGAAGACTACGCTAAATGTTGCGGCGATGTTTTCGGGCGACACAACATGCAGTGCTGAAGTCTGCCATTTTGGCGTTTTTCAGCACCCTGCTAGCCGCCGGTGGCCCTCGGGCGTGCATTCCGATCCGCGTGCGTGGTGGATTCTCCCATCAGCCTAGACCCGATCGGAACGAATTCGCCCAACCTTGTACTACCGGCGGCTAGGCGCCTTGCCGCTCAAGGAGAAGGCCGACGGCACACGGAGAGGCTGTGATCTTTTGTGGTGCAGGCGTCGCCTGCTGGAACATCGGCAACCCCGCAAGGCAGGCGGGACGCCTGCACCACAATGGGCGGACGGCACACGGAGTGTGCCTGCTACTTTACGCGCTCGACCCACGTGGTCGTTGGCGGAGCCGATTCAAGGCATTATCATAGGCCAGCGGGGAGGCTGAACTCCCGTGAAGGACCGCTCTCGAGGATGCATCGCGAACCATGGCCAAGAAGAAGCCCGCACCGAAGAAGGCTGCTCCCAAGAAGCCGGCCACAAAACCAAAGACCGCCGCGGGAGCCAAGAAGAAGCCGACCCAGGCGGCGACTTCCAAGGCCAAGAGCAAGACCACCAAGCCGGCCAGCGAGAAGACCTCGCGCTCGGCCAAGGCAGCATCGTTCGCCCCCAAGCGAGTGATCAAGAGCTCCGACGACAATCAACTCCATCTGCTCTTCAAGAGCGACTTCGAGTGCCGCCAACTCTTCGAGTACCTGAGGATCCGCACCGTCGAAGAGCTGATTGAGATGGGCCCGCGCGAAATCATCGACCGGCTCAGCGTCCCCTACATGGTCGCGGTGGAACGGATGCGCAGCCGGTTGGCCGATATTCAAACCTGCCTGGCCGGGGACGAGTCGTTCCTGCAGCACCATCTCGAGAAGCGCCAGCAGTTGAGCGGGTAGGCCGGTCTAGCGTTTCTCGCCCAGCGGGTGGGCCAGCTTGATCTCCACTTCGCTGGCGAAGAGCTGCTTCATGTACGGCGGCTCGTCGTTCTGATAGATGCGGCCTTTCACAGTCGCTTCGTCTCCATCGCCTGCCAGGCTGTAGTCCGCCACGTTCACGCGGATCTCGGGCTTCTCGGCCAAACGAAACGTCGCCCGGCGGAGCTTCCCCTGCTTCGTCAGCACCGTCAGTCGTCCTTCGCGCAGGCCCGACACCGGCGCGGCGAACGTCGTCGCCTTGCCCGGCACGAACTCGCTGGCCGCAAAATCCCCCTCAGGCGTAAAGATCTCGAGCTTGTCGATCTCTCCGACGCATTGTCCTTGCGTGTCGAGCTCGCCCGCGAAGCGCACAAACATGCCCGGCTTGATGCCCAGCGGCAGGGCGGTTCCCTGTACGGTGACTTTGGTCACGGCAACGTTGGGATGGACCATGACGCACATCTGTTCGCCGGTCGACGTCTGCCCGCCAATCACACCGGGCCCCGTGACCAAGACCTTGCCGCTGAAGTTCGACTCGGGCAGCTTGGTCACGTCGACCAGGTTCTCGGGCTTGAAGGTGTACTTCCGGTTGCGACACCAGCCCATCGCGTAGTAGAGCTGATGGCGGGCGTCGATTTTCTCTTTGTAGAAGGGAGGCCAGTTCTTGGCAGCTTTGGCAGCCGCCTCGGGCGAGTCGAACTGGGTATCCGCATACGGGTTGTACGGAAAGAGCTGCGCGTGGGCCGGTGTTGCAGGGAGCACAAGGGCTGAAGCGGCCAGGACGAAGAGCAGGCGGGACATCGCAAACCTCGTCGATCGTTAAGGTGGGCAATGTGGATAAAATAGATCGGGTTGCTGGCAGTTGCAAGCAACGAGGAACGGGGGCGTGAGGTAACAGGCAATTCGCGGCGAATACGGTCTCGCCTGGCCGGAACGTCGTGAGCCCCGTTTACGGGGCTTCTTCGGCGAAGCCGTTTTAGGCCCGTGCTTCAGCACGGGTTCGACGGGCAGGAATACCTCCGTTCCATTCCGCACGGAGGAGCCCCGTTCACGGGGCTCAAGGTGCGCATTGCTTTACGCGTCTGCACGACAACCGGTGCGGCGAACTACTCGTGGCGCAAGGCCTCGATCGGGTCCATCATCGCCGCGCGGATCGCCGGATACAGGCCAAACACCACGCCGATGCCGACCGAAATGCTGAACGCGATCGGAATCGAAGCGGGCACGATCTCGGGCGTGACGGTGCGAATCACGTCGGGCAGGCTGTTCATCGAGGCCTGAAAGAATCGCTCCAACAGCATCCGCGCGCCATTCGTCACCGGGCCGCAGGTCAGCCCGCCCAGCACGCCCGACAGGCCGCCGGCGACCGACAGCACAATGGTCTCGACCAGAAACTGCTTGGTGATGTCCCACCGCCGGGCCCCGAGCGCCCGGCGGATGCCGATCTCGCGGGTCCGCTCGGTCACGGTGGCCAGCATGATGTTCATGATGCCGATGCCCCCCACGATCAGCGAGATGGCCGCGATCATGCCCATGAACAGGATGAACATCATGCGTGTGGTCCGGGCCTGCTCCAGCAATTCCAACGGCACTACCACCGCGTACTCCTCGACCGCGTGTCGCGCGGCCAGCGTAGTCTTGATGATCTCGGCCGTTTCCAGCACTCTGTCGACCGAACTGACCTGAAAGGTGATCTGCGACAGTTCGACGATCTCACCCTGAAACGAGCCCGCCCGCATGGTCATCACCAGATCGCTGGACCGCCAGCGGAAGGTGCTCATGGGGACATAGACGTCGCTGTCGAAATCCTGCGCCGCCAGCGAACCGCCGATGGCCGCCGTGGCGTTCCGTTTCTGCATGACGCCCACGATGACGTACGAGTCGTTCTCGACGGCCAGGACTTGCCCCAGCGGATCCTCGTAAGGAAAGAGCCGCTCGGCCGTGCCGGCTGCCAGTACGCAGACGTTCTCGAGCCCCTTCATGTCGGCGTCGGTAATGAACCGCCCACGATCGACATGCAGTTGCGTGAACTCGGCGTATTGGGGACTACAGGCCACCATCCGCCCGTCGACCATGCGCGACTGATTTCGGAATTGCTTGCGGACCTCGCGGATTTCGAGCGCGCGGCTGACCGTGGGCAGGGTATTGGCCAGCACGGTGAAGTCGTCGCGGGTGATGCCGTACTTCATCGGCCCGTCGTAGTTGGGGGTCCGCTCGGTCTGCGGCTTGATGGAGCGGACAATGATGTTGCTCGCCCCCAGCCCTTCAATCTGCTCCTGCGCCTTGCGGCTGATTCCCTCGCCGATGGCCAGCAGCCAGATGACGCTGGCCGTGCCAATGAAAATGCCCAACACCGTGAGCAAGGAGCGGAGCGGATGCAAGAGAAGACTCTTGACGCCCAGGATCCAGGTGCGGATGCCGAAGAGGGACATGGGAAGGGAGAGATTGGGGGTCGGGGATCAGGGGGCAGCCCGCAAGAGAGGTTTTGGGTGTTAGGTGTTGGGATGTCAGGTTTGAAGTGCGCGGACGGCAGCGCTGTCTCCATGATCACTGGCAAGGGGGCCTCTGGCAAGGATTGTGCCGGCGACCACTCCGTCGCTAGCACCTACACCTATCACCCAACACCTCGTCTGCGGGCTGATCCCCGACCCCTTCTTCCCGTTACGGCGTGAAGTCGGCATCCCCGGCCATCCCTACTACGAAGGCCGCCAGCAGATCGGCCGCCCGATCGATGTCGGACAAGGCGATCATTTCCACGGGGCTGTGCATGTAGCGGTTGGGGATGCTGACCAGGGCGGTGGCCACGCCGCCGCGGCTGACCTGGATGGCGTTGGCGTCGGTCCCCGTGGGACGGGGGATGGCGCCTAGCTGATACGGAATCCCGTTGGCGTCGGCCGTGCGGATCAGGCTCTCGACCACCACCGGGTTCATATTCGGCCCGCGATAGATGACGGGGCCGGCTCCCAGCGAGACCTCCCCCTCCTGCTTCTTCTCGATGGTCGGACAGTCGGTGGCGTGCGTCACGTCCACCGCGATGCCGACGTGCGGATCGACCGAGTGGGCGCTGGTCTGAGCGCCGCGCAGGCCGATCTCTTCCTGCACGGTCGACACGGCGAACAGGCCGACGTTCAGCGGGCTCTTCTTGGCGCGACGCAGGGCTTCCATCACCACCCACAGCCCGGCCTTGTCGTCCATGGCCGGTGCGAACGAGAAGCCATTGGCCAGCTCGAAGTAGCCCAGTTCGAAGGTGACCGAGTCGCCGATCCTGATGCGCTGTTGCGCCTCTTCCAGATTCTTGGCGCCGATGTCGATCCACAGGTCCTTCATCTTGGGGACCTGCTTGCGTTCCTCTTCGGTCAACAGGTGGATCGCCTTGCGAGCGATGATGCCGGTCACGGGGCCGTTGACGGTCCAGACCACCATCCGCTGGCCGATTAGCATCTGGATGTCCCAGCCGCCGATCGGCAGGACGTACAGAAAGCCTTCCTTGTCGATGTACTGCACCTGCAGGCCGATCTGGTCGCAGTGGCCGGCCAGCATCACGCGCTTGGGCGCGTCGGGGTTGATGGCGGCGATCACGTTGCCGTGCAGATCGGTCGTGACGCGGTCGGCGAAGCTGGCGACGTACTGGCGAACCACATCCTGGATGGGACGCTCGTAGCCCGAGGGACTGGGCGTGTTCAGCAACCGCTTTAGAAAATCGAGCGCATTAGGTTCCATGCCGACCCTTTGTGAGGATTTCGAGGATGACGCTGTCGCTCTCCGTGCCCGGGAGCGGATACGTGGCGACGCGGCGGATGTCGATGCGGTTGGTCAGCCCCTCGTCCTTGGCCTTGGCGCATTCGTCTTTCCAGGCCGGGCCTTTGACGACCAGCAGGCGACGGAAAGAGCCCCATCGGCCCTTGAGCCAGTCGAGCAGCTTGACCATGGGTGCCACCGCCCGCACGACCAGCGTGTCGTAGGCGTTGTCTTCCAGATGCTTTTCGATGCGGTCGTGAAAGACCGGCGCGATCAGGCCGAGTTCGCGGACCATGTCCTCGACCACGCGGGCCTTCTTGGCGACCGACTCGATCATGGTGACGTGAATATCCGGGCGGATGATCGCCAGAATGATGCCCGGCACGCCGCCGCCGGTGCCGACATCGGCGATATGCTGGCCCTCTTGAAGCTGCTTCGAGAACATCACGCTATCCACGACATCGCGGCTCACAAACCGCTCGTAATCGGTGTGCCGCGTCAGGTTGATCTTGGCGTTCCACTCCCACAGGATCTTGGCGTAGCGATCGAGCTGCTCGACCTGCTCGGGCGGGAAGGACAGCTCATGCCGCGCGAGGGCCTTTTCCAGGGTGTCGTCGGGATAGACGATCGGCCCCTTCGGAGCGGCATCCTCATCGTCGTCGTCGTCATCGCCGGACAACAGGTCTTCTTCGTCGAGAGGCTTGGCGGCGGGCTTGGGGGGCTTCGCCGCGGACTTGCTGGCGGGCTTGGTCGGCTCAGGCGTTTCGAAGACCGGCAGCGGCTCGCCGGCGAGTGCCGCGAGCAAGGTGCTGGCCAGGTTGCCCACGTTCCTCAGACGCTGCTCGCGCGAGTGCTTGGGATCGGCCATGGCCCGCACGACGGCGCTTCCCACGATCAGTCCGTCGGCAACGTCCTTCAGAAGCGTCACATGCTCAGGCCGGCTGATGCCGAAGCCGATGCAGATGGGAAGTTGTGTCTGCGTTCGCAGCCAGCCGACATTGTCGACCAGTTCCGGCGGCAACTCGGTCCGTTCGCCGGTGATGCCCGTGACCGAGACGTAGTACAGAAAGCCGGTCGACGTGGCGGCGATGCGCAGGGCGCGATCGCGGGGCGTGGTCGGCGTGACCAGTTGGATCAGGCTGAAATCCCGCGCACGGCACAGGGCCGAAAGCTTCTCGCTCTCGTCGACCGGCAGATCGGGCACGATGGCGCCGGCCACACCGGCTTCTTGTGCGGCATCGAGGTAGCGCTCCGGCTCGCGGCGGTAGATGATGGCATAGCTGGCCATCGTCACCACGGGGGCGGGAACGGTCGGCGTGACCTGCTTGAGCATGCCGAAGATCTCGGCCAGCTTGATCTTCTTTTCCAACGCCCGCGTGTAGCTGGCCTGAATCACCGGGCCGTCGGCGATGGGATCGCTGTAGGGGATGCCCAATTCGATCAGGTGGCTGCCACGACCGGCCAGTTCGGCCAGCACGGCGGCGGTGAACTCCAAGTCGGGATCGCCGGCGGTGATAAAGGGCATGAACGCCCGGCGTCCGGCAGTGCGGAGTTCGGCAAAGAGCTTGTCGATCGAAGACATCGCGGAATGCTAAGGGTGCGTGAAGGTACGGTGGGGGAAGAGCCATCGTATCGCGGCGGGCGCGAGGGGGCAATTGCCGTCGGACTCGGAATAGCCTTCAAAACCCGAGTCAATCGGGAAAGAAGGCCCCCAAAGAACGACACAGGGAAGGGCAGCCTGAACGGTCGCCCTTCCCCGGAAGTTTGATTCATGAACTCGTACTAGTCGAGCTTCAGATCGTCGACCTTGATGGCGTCGATCTTGGGCTTGGGGTCGTCGTTCTTGGCTTCCTTCTTCACTTCTTCCTTGACTTCCTTGGCCGGCTCTTCGACCTTGATTTCTTCGACCTTCTTGGCAGGCTCTTCGGGCGCCTTGGCCGGCTCTTCCGGCTTCTTTATATCTTCCTTCTTGGCATCCTTCGTCTCCTTGGCAGCGTCCTTCTTGGCCGGAGGAGCGGGACTGCCGCAGCCGATGGCCGACAGGCCAAATCCCAACACAATCGCGAGCATCGCGAATTTCTTCATGATCAGGTCCTCTTCGAATGGAGTAGGTGCGCTAAAGAAACGAAGGGAATACAGTCCGTTCGGGACGAGAAGACTCGCCAGGAACGACGCATTCAAGGGTAGGAGTCAAACACAAACGACGCGGCGGGGCGCTGAAAGCGCGCCCGCTCGCGTCGAATGGGAGCTTCGGATCATATCAATCCGGAAATCGAACGGCCCGTGACAGTAAAGCCAACGAAGCAAGCCACCACGCTTGCGGCCGCGATCCAGAGAAGACTACTTCTTCTCTTCGGTTTCGGTCTTGGTCTCTTCCTTCTTCTCTTCGACCTTCTTTTCGCCTTCCGGAGTGGTGCTGGTGGTGGTCTTGGTCTCTTCCTTCTTGGTTTCCTTCTTCGCGGGCGGGGGCGATCCGCAACCGACCAGACCAAAGGAACCAACGCTCAACAGCAGGGCCAAGGTGACGAGCTTCTTCACGAAACTTCTCCCAATCGAATGAATTGAAACGGAACAGCCGTAGCGGCATACACTAAGCCACGGCTAACAGATGTCAACTGATAAGAGCCCACGCCGCGGTTTTTTATTCCCGCTGATTTTCAAATTTCGCTACACTGATGGAATCCATGCCGGGTCCGAGCTGTAAGTCGCTTCGAGACAAGGACCTAATAAGTTGCAAGTCGAAGCGTTGAAGCCATGCAGGGTGGGCGGTGCCCACGAATGCGAGGCAAGGCATGCGACGAATGGTAAGGGATAACTCGATCTCAACAGCGAATAGCATCCCAGGTTTCGTGTCGGGGCCAGGGGTGGCACGCCCCACCCGACAAAATACGGATCCGTTGCAGGGCGGAATCCAGCCGCGATTCCGGGAATAAAACGATAAGGGCAGGACTCTTCCAACGTGAGGGAGCATGGTCGATCCAATTCGCACCCATGATGTCGGTACGGCCGCCAAACGATCACCCGTCAGCGGGATGTCGGTTGAGCAGCTCGTGGCCGAGCATCATGCCGTGCTGTACCGCTATGCCTTCCGGCTCACCGGCCGGGCGGCAGATGCCGAGGACTTGACGCAGCAGACGTTTCTTCAGGCGCAATCTAGCCTGCACCAGCTCCGCGAACCCGCGGCGGCCCGGGGCTGGCTGTTCACCATCCTGAGAAACGCCTGGCAGCGAAGTTGCCGCCAACGGCTGCGATTGCCGCTGGAACCGGCCGAGGTGGATGTAAACCATCTGCCGCACGAAGTGCCGGATCATCCGCTGGACAGCGAGGCCTTGCAGCAGGCCCTCGACCAACTGCCCGACGGCTACAAGCAAGTGCTGCTGATGTATTACTTCGAGGACTGCTCGTACAAAGAAATTGCGGAAAAGACCGGCTTGGCGGCAGGAACGGTGATGAGCCGTCTGTCGCGGGCCAAAGACCATCTGCGGAAGCGTCTGTTCGCTCGCGAGTTCGGCCTGCCCGGCGACGACTCCAGCAGCGACCTTCCTCAGCAAACGGGGCCAGCAACTCCGACCTCGACGGCAAGACGACCGTAAGGCGACCACGTGATGCGTAAGTTCGACGGAAACATGGACGATCGCGAAAAACTGCTCTGGATCGACGCGCAGGTTGCCGGCTCCCTGGCTGAGGGGCCCCTGGCTGGCGATCTCTTTGCTGACGATGCCGACGCGCGTGATTTGAGCGAGCGCGTGCAGCAGTGCGACAAGGCCGTGCGACGGTCGCTCGACGACGTGAACGTGCCGCAGGGGCTTTCTTCGCGAATCTTGGCGCGATTGGCCTCGGCCCGTGCGGAGTCGACACCAGCAATGGTAGAAGACGCGCCCGCGATCTTGGCGATGTCGACCGACGCCGCATCGACGTTCCCGCCGGAACAGACTCAGCCGGATCAATCGCCGCAGACGCCGATCTCGCGCCGCCGCTGGTTCTGGCGCTCGGCCGCCGCCGCGTTGTTCGTCGGCACCGGCGGGCTGTCTCTGTACTCGTACCTCAATCGCCCTTCCGCAGAACTCGGCGCCGAAGATCTGTGGAATCACTTTCACGATCAGTTCGCTCAGCAGTCCGCGCGGGCCAAGGCCGGCCGGCCGTTCCTGCAGGCCCCTCGGGCGGAGTTCCCCGTTTGCGATCTGACCGTCGGCGCTTCTGTGCGAGGTTGGCAGCCGGTCAACACACTCGATCGCTCGGGAGTCTGCTACTTCCTGCAGTCCGGCAACGAGCAGGCCGTGCTGTGGGTCTTGCCGTTGGTGGGGAACCCGCCCATCGCCCCGCACCTGACCACCGAAGCCCTCGAGGCTTCGCAGAACACGGGCGGGGTGACGGTGAGCGTCTGGAAGTCGAGCGACTTGCTCTACGTGCTGGCCGGTTCGGACGTGACCGCGTTCGCCGCCAAGGGCCGCCGGCTGACCTGATCGCCGCTTTTGGGCCGCGCTCGGGTACAATCTTCGCTATGACATTGCAGCCCGATTCTTCGTCTACCCCATTGCCTCCGGGTCGGATTGCCGGCATCGACTTCGGCACCGTCCGCATCGGCGTGGCCATCACTGACAAGCGCGGTTCCATCGCCAGTCCGCTGGTCAACTACACGCGCCGCGGTCTGGAAGGGGACGCCCACTACTTTCGTCGCCTGACGGCCGACGAACAGATCGTGCGCTACGTCGTCGGTCTGCCCGTCCATTCGCACGGAGCCGAGAGCCAGAAATCGCGCGAAGCCCGCAAATTCGGCGACTGGTTGCAATCGACCACCGGCGTGCCGGTCGAGTACTTCGACGAGCGCTTTACCAGCCGCGAGGCCGGGCAACTGCTGGCCGACGCTCAGGTCCCTGCCAAACGCCGCAAAGAGAAGCTCGACATGCTGGCCGCGCAGATCCTGCTGCAAGGCTGGCTGGAATCGAGCCGCACCGGCGAAGCTCCCGGGAGTCTGGACGAATGACATTGGGCCCTCATTTGGTGGTCGGATGCGGCTACCTGGGACGTCGCGTGGCGGATGCCTGGCAAGCAGCCGGTGCACCCGTACATGCTGTGACCCGCAGCGCCGCGCGAGCCGACGAGTTCCGCGCAGCGGGGTTGTTGCCCGTGGTGGCTGATGTGACGCACCCGGAAACGCTCGAGGCGCTCGCGTCTCTGCCTCCGCTGGATACGGTGCTGTACGCCGTCGGTTTCGATCGCAAGGCCGGCCCCTCGATGCGAGAGGTTTACGTGGCGGGCCTCCAGCGGGTGCTGGAGCGCTTGCCGGAGACTCGCCGGCTGATCTACATCAGCTCCACGGGCGTCTACGGAGATCAAGACGGCGACTGGGTCGACGAAGATTCTCCCTGTCGCCCCGATCGCGAGAACGGCAAGATCTGCCTGGAGGCCGAGGCTCTGCTGCGCGGTTCCGATCGCTACCGTTCGCGGACCACGATCCTGCGCCTGGCCGGCATCTATGGACCTGGGCGAATCCCCAATCGCGAGGCCTTGCTTGCCGGTCGGCCGCTCAACGTGCCGCTAGGCGGCTATCTGAACTTGATTCACGTCGACGATGGAGTCCGTGTCGTGCAGGAAGCGGAACGTGCCGAGGCCGGCAAACTGTATGTCGTGAGCGATGGGGCGCCGGTGCCGCGCGAAGAGTACTATCGCGAGCTGGCCCGACTGTTGAACGCGCCCGAACCGAGCTTTGCACCGCCTGCGGTGGACGATCCCGCTGCGCTTCGTTCCTCGGCCAGCAAGCGCATTCGTTCGGACCGCATGCGCGCCGAGTTGAAGCCAGTGCTCGTCTATCCATCCTATCGCGAAGGCCTGGCGGCGATCGTCTCTGGGTGATTCGTCGTAGTCGTAGGGTGGGCAGAGGGCCGCGAGGCCCACCGCTTTAGCCAGCAGTTACGGTCGTGGGATAGATAGCGCTCGATCCAGCTCAGGGACGGGAGATTGCCGGCCGCAGCGGTGGGCTAGTGCTTCCACTCAAAACGGGTGGGCATTCGAACCGCCGACCCCGGAGGGGTCCCAGCGATTAGCCGGGGGTAAGCGAAGCGACACCCCCGGTTCGTTGCGCAAGAACCCTTCCGACCCTGAAAGGGTCGCAGCCTATAGGGAGCGACGTATGCTGTGACCCCTGCCGGGGTCAGGATGGAATGGGAGGCCGATAACCGGGGGTGTCGCTTCGCTTACCCCCGGCTAATCGCTGGGACCCCTGCGGGGTCGATCCAAACAGGAACCTACGGATCTAGCATAGACGCACGAGTCTGCTCCACCCTACGACGAGACGTCGCTACCGCCCGCGCGGCTCGCGCCCCGCACGCCCGTGCCATGCCGCCAGGGCCAGCTCCTGACGATGATTGCTCAGTTGCCGGATCGCGATCTTCGTAAAGCCCCAGCTCTTCACTCGTTCGCGCCAGGCGGGCATGTCCTCGGCGAGCTTCCATTCCGGCAGCTTCAGCGTCAGCAGCAGCCCGCGGAGGTTTGTCTCCTCGTGCTTCACGATCTCCTCAACAGCGTCCAGCGTGTACTGCGGGGCCACGTTCATGTCGGCCAGCAGCCAGCGGACTTTGCGAAACTCGCGCTTGCGAACCTCGTGCGAGCGCTTGCGCAAATGCGTGAACTTGGGATTCGCCAGCACGATCGGATCAATGTTCGCCGGATCGATCCCCAGCACGCTCAACCCTCGGTCGAGCAAGGCCTGGCTGGCGCCGCCGGGGCTGGCCCCCAACTCGGCACACACATCACCGCGCGCGATCGGCAGACGGCTCCACTCCAGCGCCTCGCAGGCCTTCAAGTACGCCCGCGAGACGGCATGTGCAGGGAGTTCCATGCTGCTCAATCCGCCCGGCCAAGGCAGATGACCGCGGCCGTGCGCATGAAACCCGACCCACCATTGCTCGGGGCGAATCTGAATCACATCCAGCACACGTTCGCCCAGTCGCGGCGAGGTAACTGGATCCATCGGAACGGGCGCTGCCGCGCGGATCGCCGCATCCACGGCGCGCGAGGCATCATTCAGTCCAGGTTGAAATCCATGATCACCCGCGGGATGTTCGTCGCGCGGCCAAACGTGCAGCCGGGCAAACTCGCGCCCCGCGGCCAATCGCCAGACCTCCGCGGCGCGGGTCTCGGGCGTGTCGCCGGTCGCTTCTCCCAGCGAGAATCCATAGGCCCGGGCAAAGACACTTTCCAGATCGAAATCCTCGGCCAGCGCATGATCGAGGGGCAGCTTGAAAGTCAAAAAACCCGGCCGCGAATAGGCAAAGCGGAACTCGGGCCAACGCCCCGCGAGCTCCTGCTTCAGGGGAGGCTCGGCCCCCGCCTGGCAGGTGACGAACAAGAACGGGGCAGCGGCGGGCGAGGGATCGTTCAAGGCTTCGACTTTGAGAAAGCGGGGACTAGTGCCCCGTCAAGGCTTGCATTGGGGGTTAAACACTAGCCCGACGCGCAAGCGAGGGGAAACAGGTGGCAACGTGGCCTTGAGATTCCCCTCGCTCGCGCGTCGGGCTAGTGAATGCCAGCATCTTCGGTGAGACCTAAATCTAAGCGTTGACGAGGCACTAGGCTATGGAGCCCGTTTGGCTCTGCGGGCAGTCGGGACACCTGCACCACAAGCAGGGCAGGGCTCCAGGCGAGGTTAGGGCGGATCGCTCCCCGGCACAAGGGTGCCAAGGAGGTGCCGGCGTGCCTCCTCTTCCCAGGCGTCCCTCCTCCGCCTAACTTGTTCTGATTGCCCTTGCCACTCCTGGGTCGTTGCACGGAAGAAGACCTCTCATGCTGCATGCTGTCATCATGGCCGGTGGATCGGGAACCCGCTTTTGGCCGGCCAGCCGCGCCGCGGCGCCCAAGCAGTTGCTGAATCTGGCCAGCGAACGGACGATGCTGCAGGCCACCGTCGAACGCTTGGGCAGCCTGGTCCCGCCCGAGCGCGTGCTGATCGTCACCGCCGAGCGCCTGGCGCCGGCCGTTCGCGAGCAACTTCCGCAGCTCGCCTCGCGGGCGGTGGTGGGGGAGCCATGCCGTCGCGACACGGCCGGCTGCATCGGTCTGGCGGCCGTGCTGACAGCGGCCAAAGATCCCGACGCGACGCTGGCTGTCCTTCCCAGCGATCACGTCATCGCCAGCGACGCGGCCTTTCAGCAGGCGTTGTCGCAGGCGGCTGCCCTGGTCGATGCCCGGCCGAATGCGATCGTCACCTTCGGCATCAAGCCAACGTATCCTGCCGAGAGCTTCGGCTACATCGAGCGCGGCGCGCCGCTGGCCGATGGTGGGGCCGGATCGTACGCCGTCACTCGTTTTCGCGAGAAACCCAAGGCCGAGATCGCCCGCGAGTACGTGGCGGCGGGCAACTTCTACTGGAACTCGGGCATCTTTGTCTGGAAGGCGAGCACGATCCTCAAGGCCCTGGAGGCTCATCGCCCGAAGGTCTATGCCCCGCTGATGAAGATCGCTGCCGCCCTGGGCAAGGCTGACTACGACGACACCTTTCGCCAGGAGTTCGCCGCGCTGGAGTCGGTCTCGATCGACTACGCGGTGCTGGAGCATCACCCCGAGGTGTTGGTGATCGAAGCGCCGTATACCTGGGACGACGTCGGCAGTTGGCAGGCCTTGACGCGCCTGCGCGGCGTCGATGCCGAGGGAAACACGGTCGTTGGCCGTCACCTGGGGGTCGACACGCAAGGCTCGATCATCCGCACCGACGACAATCACCTGATTGCCACGCTGGGGGTCAAGGACCTGATCGTGATTCATACGCCCGACGCGACCTTGGTAGCCAACAAGCATGATGAAGAAGCAGTCCGCAAGCTGGTGAAGTTGATCGAGGAGCGAGGCTGGCAGGAGTACATGTAGTGCCGGCGGGGCACGGCATGCAGCAGGTAAGGCTGGCCCACGCCAATGGGTTCCTTTGGTCGATCGGCAACGGACTGGTCAGCACCTCCCTGGTGACTTACCTGGCTCGCGAACTAGGGGCGCAAGGGATCGGGATCAGTTTGATCGTGGCCGCGCCCCATCTGGCCGGCGTCTTGCGGTTGGTGGCTCCGCCGCTGATCGCACGCTTCGATCGCAAGCGGTTCTGCCTGGCGTCATTCATCGGCAGCGTGTCGCTGCTCTTGCTGCTGCCGGTCTTGGCCGCGCCGGGCACGCTGCCCACGCGGGGCCTCTCTTTGGCAGCGCTCATCGGGCTCTGGGCGCTCTATCACTTGGGCCAGTACCTGGCGACGGTTGCCTTGTGGTCGTGGCTGGGGGAGATCACCCCGCCGAGAATCCGGGGGCGATTTCTGGGTTATCGCGAGCGGGCCATGCTGGCGGGGACCATTCCCGCGATGCTGGCCAGCGGGCTGTTCTCGTACTACTGGAATCAAAACCACCCTAAGTCGGCGCATTGGCTCGGCTATGCGATGCCGGCGGCGATCGGTGCGCTGTTCATGCTGGCAGCGCTGGAACCGCTGCGGCGATTGGCGGCCTATCCGCAGCGCCGTCGGACGGGTGCGCCTTCCTTTCAGACGCAGCGATTCTTGCTCGCAGAACTCTGGGCGCCACTTCAATCGCGTTCGTTCCTGGGCTTCCTGGCGTTCGGGATCTGGTTCTCCGTCGCGAATGGGCTGACCCAATCGGCGCAGTTCTTCTACCCGGCCAATGTGTTGGGGCTGGGACTATTCTCGATGCTCGCCCTGCAATCGGGCATGAGGCTCGGCCAGATCCCCGCGAGCCCTTGGCTCGGTCGACTTTGCGACCGTTGGGGAAATCGCCCTGTGCTGGCCGGGTGTCAGTTGCTCACGGCCGCTGGATTGTTGTTCTATGCGGCCGCCACGCCGGCGAGCCCATGGTGGATCGCCGGGGCCTGGGTGCTGTGGATCGCTTTTGCCGGATTGAATGTCGGCCTGCCGAACCTGATGCTCGGCCTGTCGCCGCGCGGATCTTCGACGTCGACGATCGCTCTCTACTTCGCTGCGACCAGCCTGGCGTTCGGGCTCTCGAGCATCCTGGGCGGCTGGATCTACGACGTGTGGGGCAAGTCGCCAGGCTACTTCACCGCGGCCTTTGTCGGGGGCTGGCTAGTACGTTCGCTGGGAGTCGGCTGGCTCTGGTTCGTGCGCGAGCCGATGCGAGCGACGTTGAGGTAGGGGGGCCTCGTTTCACTCTGCCCACCTACGGCCTCGTCCGCCAGACCGCTCACGCTTCGCGCGGCGCCATGCGGGCCAGCGCTTTGCGGTAGCGCGTGCGCTCGCCGAACCACAGCCAACCCAGGAACACATTCGCGCCCAACGAGCCGAACAATCCCAGCACGGCTCCGACCAATGGCACCCAGGGGCGCGGCTCTGCCGACGCGTCGACCAACGGGAGCGGTTCTTTGCTGGCTGTTGCCCCTGTGTCGCTCGTTCCGGTTCCCTTTGTCTTCATCAGGGCGTCGAGTGATGAAACCGACTCCGTCGCCAGCAGCTTTGAAGCCTCCCCCTGCTTCTTGGCTTTGCTGGGGGCGGGTTCCGCGCCGGCCACCAACTGCGTTCCGCTCTCGGTGGGAGGAACGATCGGCTGGCTACCTTCCTCAGGCGTAAAGCGGTTCGGCTCGCCAGGAGTCTTGATAGCCACCGGCGGGGGCGAGATTGCCTTGGGAAGTCGGCGCGGCAGCTTCCGCGTGCCGAAAGAGATCTGCAGCCGGCGGATATCTTTCACCTGCGCGGGGATGTCGCTGACGAACATCTCTCCCCCTTGCAGGACCTCCAGCGATTCGGCGTCGAGCTGCAGGATGTACTCCACCCCCGGGCCGTCCTCGACGGGCTGCCAGCCGACATCGATCCCCATGGTGCATGCTACGGCCAGCGCGATCGCGTTCATCGAGAGTTCCTCCCTGCGGCGAACCGGCGGAAGAAGCGACAGCTCCCCCCGCGGACCGGCCCACGCCAGCATGCTACCCGCGGCGATGAATTGGAGAAAGATCGGCTGCAGCAACTGCTATCACTCCGGGCGACTTGCGCCCGTCGGGGGGCTGACAATCGGCACAATCGTTTCAAGTCCCCCAGCCCGCATGGTCGATTCAATGCCAGCGGGAAGCTATCGCTGCGCCAGTCTGTCGGTTCTCGATATGGGCCAGCGCCATCCCCATGCAATCACTCCTGGCCGCTGCTTTCCTGAGTGATGGATCGCACGCCCCCCGAAACCGCGAAACCACCGATCTATTGCTGCAACCTCCACGGAAGGAGCTTTCTTATGCTCGCCCGAATCCGATCCATGCCGCTGTTCCGCCTGCTGGCGATCGCCGCTTGCACCCTGGCGTCGCTGCCCGGAATCTCGCTGACCGCTGCCGAACCCGCCGAAGAAACGGCTGGCGATGTGCTGGCCTCGGCCGCCGAGAACGACCAGTTCACCTTCATCCTGTTCTGGAAGGCCAACGACGAAGCGACCCATGCCATGGGCAAAAGCCTGGATGCCCTCGCGCCGCAGTACGAAGAGCGCGCCGTGGCCACGTCGATCCAGATCGGCGGCGCTGAAGACCAAGACATCGTGAAGCGTCTGAATGTCAGCCGCTTCCCCATGCCGCTGATCGTGTCGGTTGCTCCCAACGGGGCCATCACTGGCTACTTCCAGAAGACCTTCACGGCCGAGAATGTGACCAAAGCCCTGGTCACGCCGACCATGACCCAGTGCATGAAGTCGATGCAAGGGGGCAAGATCGTGCTGGTCTGTGCCCAGCCCGGCGAGTCGGGCGTGGTTCCCAAGGGAGCCCGCGACCTGCACAACGATCCCAGCTTCAAAGAGCGGACCGTCGTCGTGCGGCTGGTCACCAATGATCCCGCCGAGGCCCGCTTCCTGAAGGAACTGAAGATCGACGCCAAGGACACCTCGGTGCAGACAGCCATCCTGGCGCCGCCGGGCGTGTTGGTCGGCAAGTTCTCGGCCAATGCCTCGAAGGACGACATGGCGGCCAAGCTGCACGCGGCCGGCAAGTGCTGCGACGACGAGAACTGCAAGCACAACGTGAAAGGCAAGTAACCCACCATGCGACTTCGCAACCTGATCGCAAGCGAGCTGCGGGAACGTCCCACCGCCATGCTCGCCAGCGTCTTGGCGATCGCGCTCGGGGTCACAGCCTTTGTCGCCATCCGCACCGTGACCTTGGCCTCGGAACAGTCCGTGGCCAAGGAACTCTCGGCGCTGGGGGCCAACGTGCTGCTGCTTCCCAAGACCGCTTCGCTGCAAGACTACTACGGGGCCGACATGAACGGCCAGACGCTCCCCGAGGAGCACGCCATGACGTTGGCTCTGGCCAACCTGGCTGGCGTGGAGCGGATCTCTCCTCGACTGACCGTGCCAACCCAACTCGACGGCCGCAACGTGACCCTCACAGGAATCCTGCCGCAGTCCGAGTTTCAAGCCATGAACGCCTGGGGCGGAGGTGATCTGTTCTCCAACGCGCACCAGGGTTGCCGCCGAGCCTGTGCTCGACCGGCAGGCACGGCCGAGACCTTCAACGCCGAACGTGCCGTACAGGATCTGGCCGAGAACGAAGCCCTGATCGGCGCCGACATCGCAGAGACCGCCAAAATCGCCAAGGGGGCCTGGATCACGCTGCTGGGCGAGCCCCTGCGCGTGGTGGCGGTCCTTTCGCGGACCGGCACCGTCGACGACAGCCGCGTCTTCACCCATCTGCACACGGTGCAGCGGATCGCCAAGACGGGCGAAGTGGTCGGCGCTATCGAGATCATGGGCTGCTGCGAGGACGTGGCCGGCTCGCTGGTGAAGACGCTGGGGGAGATGTTCCCCGACGCCAAGGTGGTCACCATCTCGCAGGTGGTCGAGGCCCAAGTCGGTGTGAACCGCACGATGAGCCAGCTCTCGGCCCTGGTGTTTGCAGTGCTGATCGTGCTGGGAGGGGCCAGCACGGCCAGCGCCATGTATGCGAATGTCTCGGAGCGCCGCCGCGAAGTCGGCACCCTGATGGCCCTGGGAGCGACGCCCGGCTTTGTGAGCCGGCTGTTCCTGACCAAGGCCGGAATACTCGGCTTGGCGGGGGGAATCGGCGGGGCGGTGGTCGGGACGCTCGTCGCCCTGGTGCTGGGCCCGCGACTGGCCGGTGTGTCCGTGACGGTCGTGCCGGGGCTGGGGTTGCTGGCGGTCGGAGTGTCGTTGGCCGTGGCCCTGTTGGCCAGCTATCTGCCGGCGCGTCGCGCGGCGGGGCTCGACCCGTGTCTGTGCTTCAAGGAGGTCTAGCCGATGCTGTTTCAACTGAATGACGTACAAAAGAGCTACTCGCGGCGCGGCGAAGCGGTCACGGCGCTGGCCGCGGCCAGCCTGAACATCGCGGCCGGCGAGTACGTGGCCCTGGTCGGCGCCAGCGGCAGCGGCAAGACGACGCTCCTGTCGATCCTGGGCGGAATGCTGGCTCCCAGCGAAGGACGCGTGCTGTTCGAGGGGCAATCCCTCTACGACCTGTCGATGGTCGAGCGGGCCCAACTCCGTCGCGAGCGGATCGGCTTCGTGTTTCAGACGTTCAATCTGATTCCGTACCTGACCGCGCTCGAGAACGTGCAAACGCCGATGCTGCTGTCGGATGTGCCCGAAGAGGTGCAGCGAATTCGCGCGATGCTGCTGCTGGAGCGCGTCGGCCTGGGGCAGCGGATGGAGCACAAACCGTCGGAGCTGAGCACCGGGCAGCAGCAGCGCGTGGCGCTGGCCCGCACGCTGGCCAATGACCCGCGCGTGATTCTGGCCGACGAACCGACTGGCAACCTGGACCCCATGATGCGCGAAGAAGTGCTGCGGATCCTGGGCGAGTTTAATCAAGAAGGCCGGACGATCGTCGTGGTGACACACGACCCCAGTGTGGCCCATCACGCCGGCCGCGTGCTGCGGATGGTCGAGGGAAAGGTGAGCGAGGAACGAACGCGGAAGGTCGCGTAGCGGCGTTGCGTCGAGCCGTAGGGTGGGCCGCGCGGCCCGCTTCCGACCCGACGGCTGCCCATCCAACCTCAGGGTTTGCTCGGTTCCAGCGTGGCGTTGTCGATCAGCCGCGTGGTGCCGACGCGCGCGGCCAGCAAGGCCACCGCCGGACGGTCGACCCGCGTCACCGGCTGCAGCGTGTCCGGATCGGCCAGCGCCACGTAGTCGATTTTCACCCCTGATTCACGGGCGATGACCTCGCGCATCACGCCCAGCAAGGCGGACGCATCGCGCTCACCGTTGGCAACGCGCGCCGCCGCTTCGCGCAGGCTTTGCGACAGCACCAGCGACTGGCGGCGCTCTTCCGGCGAAAGGTAAGCGTTCCGCGAACTCAGCGCCAGGCCATCCGCGTCGCGCACAATGGGACACAGCCGCACCTCGACGGGCACGTCCAGGTCGGCCACCATCCGGCGGATCACGGCGGCCTGCTGAAAATCCTTGCGGCCGAAATAGGCCACGTCGGGCAGCGCCATGTTGAACAGCTTCAGCACCACGGTGGCCACGCCGCGGAAATGTCCGGGTCGCGATTCCCCTTCCAGCATCTCGGTCACGCCGGTTACGTCGATGGAAGTGCTCAGCGGAGAAAGCCCCGCGGCGCTCGCACCACGCGGGTAGACCTCGCTCACTTCCGGGGCAAACACCAGGTCGCAGCCGGCCGGTTTCAAAAGAGCACAGTCCGCATCAAGCGTCCGTGGATACCTGGTAAAGTCCTCCTTAGGGCCGAATTGGGTGGGGTTCACAAAGATGGTGGCCACCGAATAGCCACATTCGGTATGCGAACGTTCCACCAGGCTCACATGCCCGGCGTGCAGCGCCCCCATCGTCGGAACCAGACCAATCGTCTGGCCTCGCCCACGTGCGTCGGCAACGTGCCGGCGAAGTTCGGCCACCTTCGTGCAAACCGTAAGTCCAGCGACATCCATCCAAGGAATCTCAATACGGAACCGGGAAGAGGCCGCACTACTGCATCGCTTCGATCGCAGCCTGGGCCTCCGCCAGCATGACAGTTTCCTCACCGGCGTCCAGAGTCAGCACAGGGCCCAACCCAGGGCCCACTGCATAGGCAACCAGCGCCGCGCGCTGGCGCTCCAGCCACTCTTCCAGGGCGTCGTGATCGAGCGGTTCGGCAGAAGTGGTGAGATGCGTCTGGGCCTGCCAGCGCTCGGCCAGTTGTGCCGCCGGCGCGTCAAGGACGAGCGTCAGCTTAGGAGTCGCCACGCGCGCTCGAGCCGCTTGCCAGCGGGAATGGAAGCTCTCCCATTCGTCCGGAGAGGACTCGAGCGCCGCAGAAACCAACAACTGATCGAACCAGAAATCGCTCACGGCGGTGGCGCGGACTTGCGGCCAATGCTCCGTGTCGAGCGTCTTCGCCCAGCGATCAAGCCGCGTGCCAAGATCAGCCGGCTCCGGCGTCGGTTCCGCAATCAGCCAGCCCAGCGATCCCGCCAGCAGCGCCTGGGCCAAATGCGATTTGCCGCTGCCGGGCGGACCGGCGATCGCCACGTAGGGCAGGGCCGAGTTCAGGTGTGTCAGTAGCCGGGCGAGCGTCCAGCCGATCGTGGGATGGATCATCTCCGGGGCCACTTCGGCGGCAGGTTCCAGCACAAACCGCCGGTAGGCCATCCGCGGATGAGGCAGCCGCAGAAGTTTCGTCTGCAGCGTCCAGTCGTCGAACAGCAGCAGATCCAGATCCAAGGTCCGCGCGGCCCAGCGTTCGTCGCGCGTCCGACCCAGGGACTGCTCGACGCGAAACATCGCCGCCAGCAGATCCTGCGGAGTGAGCGAGGTTTCCAGAAGGGCCGCGCCATTGAGGAACGGCTGCTGACCCGTGGGGCCGCCGACCGGCGAGGTCTCGTACCAGGCGCTCCGCCGCAGCACTCGAACGCCAGGCTCCCTGCCCAATCGTTCCAGTCCCCGCTCCAACTGACTCTGGCGATCCCCCAGATTGGCTCCCAGGGCGATCAATGCCGTATGCGTCACAGCGTTAATTCACAGCGGTGTGCCTTGGATGAGTTGCTCGTCCGCTGGCTGCTCCGTCTGCTCCGGTTGCCCGGCCGCACCGGTCGTCCCATCCCAGGGACGACGCGGGGAAAAAATATGGGGGGGACATCCAAACCGCAACGCGAGGTTGCCGGTTGTCGATCCTTACGGGCACCGCCCCCCAGATACCAATCCTGTCCACTCTGCCTCGCCGCGAGAGTTCTCGCGATCGATCTCGTGAGAACCTTCGACAGCGGATCAGGCCTCATGCGGAGGAGGCGTTGTGCTGCTTTTCTTTAACGGGTTTGTGCGCCATCTGGCTTCGACGGATGGTTTGCTTGATGGCACAGAGAATGATTTATCGAAGCATGAAGAGATTGTCAAGGAAGATCGCGCGGGCTTTTCGCGGCCTTATTTACGAAAAATCACGCTCCACCCCTTGACCCAGAATGACGACCCGCTCAGATGAAAAACCAGCCCCTATTCCCGCCAGAAAGAGCATATCTACACCTAGTAGGTGAATGATATACAAGACAGGTGCATAATAAGATGATGTTCAAATTCGTAATGTTGCCGCCGAATCTTCGCCCCCAGTGGCCTGCTGCACTGGCCGCTGCGGTCCCCGACTGTCAGGTCGAAGCCTTCGCTGCGCCCGCCGACGCGCGCCAGGCCATCGTCAATGCCGACGCAGCTTACGGAACCATTCCCCCCGAACTACTCAAACTCGCGCCCAAGCTCCGCTGGATCTGCGCGCCGCAGGCCGGACTTGGCGGTGGCTGGTCCTATCCCGAGCTGATCGAAAGCGAAGTGGTCGTCACCAACACGCGCGGGATCTTCAACGATCACCTGAGCCACCATGTAATGGGATTGATCCTGGCCCACTCGCGGCATTTCGATTACTACCGCGACCTTCAGCAAAATCACCAGTGGGGGCCCGGTCGCGAGATCCAGCATCTGCCCGACTGCACGCTGCTGGTCATCGGCTGCGGAGCGGCGGGCGCTGCCACCGCCGCACTGGCCAAGCAGTTTGGCATGCGGGTGCTGGCCACCGACGCCCGCACGACCGCGCCACCGGTCGGCGTGGACGAACTCCATCCGCCCGAGGCGCTGCAGGAACTTCTGCCGCGAGCCGACTACGTGGTGATGATCGTTCCCGAAACCCCGACCACGCAGGGGATGATGGCCGCGCCGCAGTTCGCCGCCATGAAGCCCGGCTCGTACCTGATCAATGTCGGGCGAGGATCAACGCTGGTCCTGGCCGACCTGGTTCAGGCCCTCAACGAGGGAAAACTGGCGGGCGCTTCGCTCGATGTCTTCGAAACCGAGCCGCTGCCGGCCGATCACCCGCTGTGGGGCATGCCGCAAGTCCGCATCACGCCGCACGTTTCGGGCGAAGGCCCCTACTGCTGGGATCGCCGACTGGAGCTGATCATCGAAAACTGCCGGCGATTCGCCGCGGGCGAGCCGCTGCGGAACGTCGTGGACAAGCGGAACTGGTTTTGAACGAGCTTGATGCATCAGATGCATCTGTAGGGAACGCCCTCCGTGGCGTTCCGCGAAGTTGGACAACCGATGCCATTTCGCGGAACGCCACGGAGGGCGTTCCCTACATCGCTGCGTTCAACTTGGCAACGCCAGCCGCGCTTCGATCGCCTGGCGCAGGCAATCCGGGCAGAGACAGCCGGCCTCGGTCCCGTTCATGGGCATTACGGCCGGATAGTCCTGGCACCAGCAACGCGATTTGCCGGCCGACCAGTCGCAGGTAAAGCTCGCCCCGCACGCGCACTGCCGGGCACCGGCGTCACGGGCCTCGCGCGCAGGCGAGACGATAGGCAAGCGGGTCGTTCCTTCGGTCATCGTGCGTTCATTCCCTGATTCACCTGTGGCTACAGCGGGTCCCGTTCGGTCTTTTCTCCGACCTCGCGGAAACTGTCGAGCGACTTATGCAACTCGTCCTTCACCTTTTCATACTGGCTGGGGAGCAGCGTGTAGCGGATCTCGTAGCGGCAGCGGGGGCTGGAAAAACGCCGTTCGAGGATGATGATCTCGAGCGGGCCCTTCTTGGTTTTGACGACCAGCTCCAGTGCGGCCACGTCTCCCAGCGGCACCACTTCGCATGAGACCACCGTCGCGGCCGGGTCGGCCTTGGTGATCTCGCCCGGCAGCTTCTCTTTCAGTTCCTTCAGCGGCAGCTTCTCGGGCGGGCCGGCCAAGACCAGCATGTTGTCGGTGAAAGCCTCGTGCGCTTCGCCGGTGGCGAAGAACAGCACCTTGTCATTGGGACCGAGCGAGGGCTTCCAGCGCTCGGGCAGCCACAGAGCAAAGCGGAAATCGCGCTGCATCCAGAAGCCGCCGGGGAGCCGCTGCAGTCCGGTCTCGGGCGGGGTGAACTGGGCCGAGACCAGCATGTCGTCGAAATCAAAGCGGTAGGTCTCGAAGTGCGCCTCGTCGGTAGCCAGCGTGAAGACGTACAAGTGTCCGTGGCTGATCAGGGCCACACGGGTCTCGAACCAGTTCTCGCCATCGGCGGTTTCGTATTCCCATTGCGTGACGAGCCGCTCTTTGAGCGCCTCGGCCCGTTCCTTGCCGTAGCGCTTGGCGTCAATCGGCTCGACCTTGTTGCTGATGAGCTTGCGAACGGGCTTCTTCCGTTCGTAGATCAGCTTCTTGTCGGGATCGGTCGGTTGGCGATCGGCCGGCGCTTTCTCGGCCTTGTCGGCCGCCTCGCAGCGCTTGCGATAGTCCTCCAGCGTCTCAGGGGCGATGCCCAGATCGCAGGTCACCGTGCCAAAGGCCGAGCCCGGCTCTTGCGGCGCGGTGAGCTCGAAGGCTTGCGCGTGACGAGCCCAGTTGGTCAGGCTCCAGGCCTGCGGCACCCGGCAGGTGATGCCGTAGCGCTCGACATTGACGGCGCGAAGTCCATCGTTGGCGGGTTCAGCGGCCTGAGCAGCGAGCGCCCAGGCGGAAAGGCAAGCGGTTGCCAGAAGCGAGCGAGCCATGAGGGACATGCGATGCCTTTGCTGGATGGTGCGGCAGATTGCGAGCTTGGAGCGAACTCCCCACGTGCCTCCCTCAAGGCAGATTCGATCTTAACCGGGCGCGCGAAGCCTGTCGAGCAATCGCCAGCACTGCTGGCACGCCTGGCTGGAATTGACCCATTCGCCCGCGGGCGCTATCGTCCGGCGTCAAAAAAAGCCCCGACTCGATGGAACGAGCCCATGTCCAGCGCCGCCGACTTTGCCAGCCCGCCATCTGAAGCCGGAACTTCCCCCTGGCGCGCGTGGCTGAAACGCTATGCCGTGCCCCTGTTGGCGGCGGTCTTCTTGGTGGCCTACGCCCCGGCCTTCTTTCGCGACTACCAGGACAGCCAGTGGAAGCTGTATTGCAAAGCGGCCACCCGGTTGGCCGCACGCGAGATGATTCACGTCGACGAGAAGTACGCCTATGCGTATCCGCCGGCCATGGCGATGCTCTCGATGCCGCTGGCGCCCCTCCCCGAGTTGGCCTCGCACGCGGTCTGGTACCTGATCAACGTAGCGGCCGTTGGTGTCCTGGTGATCGCCTCCTGGCGGCTGGCCGGGGGTGCTTCGCTGCTGGGACTAACGGGAACCTGGCGGTGGGTCTTCATCATGGGAATGGTCCTGGCGGGCCGGCACTTGATCAGCCCGCTCGAGAATCAGCAGTACGACTTGGTTATCGCTGCCTTCCTGATGACCGGCTGCCTGACGCTTGTTCGCGGAAGAGAGTGGACCGGCGGGCTGCTGATGGGCCTGGCCGCGTCGATGAAACTGACGCCGGTCCTGTTCGTTCCCTACCTGGTCTGGCGAGGCCGACCCAAGGCAGCCGCTGCGGTGGTCGCGGTCGCTGCGCTGTTGAACGTGATGCCCGACGCGCTCTGGCCGCAGGCCAATGGGAACACGTACCTGGGGGATTGGCACCGCAACTGCATCCGCACCGTGGTGGAAGGCGCACCAGGAGACTGGCTCCATACCAAGGCCAACATCCTCAATCAGTCGTTGGCCGGCATGGTGAACCGCGCCTGGACGCACGGCCTGCCGTTGAACTATGCGTTGTATCTGCCCAAGAAGGAAGGATTGTCGCCGGAGCAAGCCGCCGAGTCGCGCTGGTTTTTGTACAGCCTGGAACTGCTGCTGGCCGGTATTACCGCCTGTCGCATGGGCCGGGCCTTTCAGCGCGAGCCCGACGTGGCGGCACAGCCGGGCATTTCGGTGCCGCTGAACCGATTGCGGCAGTCGTTCGAATTCTCGGCTGTGATGTGCCTGATGATTCTCTTCAGCCCGATGAGCAGCAAAGCGCATTACGCTCCGCTGCTGCTTCCCACGTTCCTGTTGGTTCGAATCGCCCTGGAAGAACGCACCCGCATCGCGCGCGGTTTGGTGGCCATGTTGACGATGGTCGGTCCGCTGACGACCAAGGGCATTCTGGGCTTCAAGTTGGGCGTGCTGGCCCTCGGCTGGGGCATTCCGACGCTCTATCCGCTGATCGCGCTCATCGGCTGCTGGCGGGCGATGGTGAAAGAGCCGAAGCCGGCGGATTCGCGGCCGACCACGCCGCCGGCGCCCCATTTCAAGCTACGGCGACATGCGCCGGGGGAACCTTTGCGCCGGGGGTGAGTCGTTGTGGTGCAGGCGTCCCGCCTACCTTGAACACCGGAGGATGTGACCGTCCCAAGCTCGACGGGTCAGCGCGCGTAAAGTAGCAGGCACACTCCGTGTGCCGTCCGCCAAACCCTCTCCAACCGTCAGCGCTCAACTGAGCGGCACGGCGCTAGCCGCCGGTGGCCCCAGGTTTCGCTCTCCCGATCGCTTGCGAGTTGGACGTTCAAGGCCGCCGATGAGAACGAATGGGCATGGGATACTCGAGCGGTGTACTACCG
>Ga0335394_10000085_pt1 | contig 86054 bp, 95 predicted proteins | sample MAT03_FD_205741 | JGI IMG/M metagenome (GOLD analysis project Ga0335394, IMG submission 205741) | Freshwater microbial communities from Lake Fryxell liftoff mats and glacier meltwater in Antarctica - MAT-03 (spades assembly) (version 2) ... | reverse complement strand
TTCCTGGTGCTTTTGGCGCGGTGGACCCACGCCGACCCATCCCGAACTCGGTTGTGAAACGCTGCTGCGGCGAAGATACTTGGCGGGTCACTGCCTGGGAAAATAGCTCGGTGCCAGGTTTAATATTCAATCAAAGGCTCTCTTTCTTAATCAAGGAAGGGAGCTTTTGATATATTTGTACTTATGAAACTTTTGTCATTCCGCGCTTACATCAATACAATTCGGATAAGCACCAGAAAAGAAACCGGGTTTCTGAGGTCACAATTCCAAATACAATAATTTCTACCTAGAGGTCTGCTTATGGATGCCATTCTGGATCGATCGCGCCAACTCAAACAAGATTTAATCGAATTTGTCCTTGAGGCTGAAGGAGACTTGGCGGTAGCGCTGGAGTCTTACTTTGCTGTCAATGCCAAATCTCAAGACAATCGCTATGATGCTGCTTACGAGAAAAACCTGCTAATTGATACCTTTATCACAGAGGGTAAAGTCGGGGATAAGACGCCGCTGGATTTGTTTTTGGAAAGTCAGCCAGAATTATCAGAAAGCGATCGCACTCTTCTCAACAACTGGCGACGCAGCTTTCTTGGCTTATTTGCTGTTACCCAAATTCTACCAGATGGCTTTGAGCTAATTAACTGGCTCACAGCCAAGAATTATATTGTCAAGCCAAACGACCCCCGCACACTAGAGGAAATGGCTTCGTTTAAATTAGGAGAAATTTTACTCACCCGCATTTCTCCTGTTAGCGATAGCTACTGGATGTTTTCTGGCCCTTGTTCGCCAATGGGTAATTTAGGCAAACCTAAATTGGCAGTAGCAATTGGTAACTTTAAGCAGAACCACAAGAAAGATCTTTACAGCGATGCTCCAGAATTGCTAGAGCAAGCGTGGCAGTCTGTCGAGCAATTTCACCAGGACTTTGTTGACTTTTTCGGTAGCGATGAAGTTATTATGCCGGGTTATCAGCTAAACAAAAAGCTGAGTGAATTTCAAGAAGTAATGACTAAGCGAAGGCTTGCAGCAGCAGGTATTGATGATTCTAAATCGCTGGAAGAAATAGCTGAAGAAGCTGGCATTTCAGAAGAGGAAATTAAAGCGGCGGCTGAAGAAGCTGGTGCTGATTCAAAAACTGTTTCCCAATTATTTGGCAACAAGGGAAATACCAAAATGATGATGCCCAAAGTTGAGTTGCCTGACAACCTGAAAAAAGCCGAACAAGTGACAGTTCTCGCTCATCCCCGCTGGGGACAGATGTTTTTGCCGACTTATACTAAGTTTAAGGCAATTTTAGAAGCAGAAGATTGGCAAAGTATCCCTAATGCTGAAAAACTAATTCGCCACTACCTAGAAGAACCTACAATTAATGTTTTCATTTGGCATTGCTTAGCGGAACAGTACCCAATTCAGTTGGCAAAGGTGTTGGCAGGAGTTTTAGTGCGTCCGAATTTTAGTTTGGAAAGCAATTTAGACAGTTTGCTTCAGGAATTTAATAAACCACTGGAACCAGAATTACCAGAAATTGCCAGTGTTCCCGAACATTTGCACAATCTGTTTCAAGAAGCTGTAGCAGAAGTTAACAAATCTAAGTCTAAACCCAAAGCGCAAAAGAAGGAAGTCAAAGGGTTTGGAAAATAGAATTTACTGATAATTTCAGATAAAGGAGAAGATTTGAAATTTTTGGTTACAGCGGGTTTACGTTGCATGAAGTACACCCCAGAAACCCGGTTTCTTAAAGAAACCGGGTTTCTCTTTACCTCACTCACCTGAAAAGGGCTGTAATGGTGAGCCATGTAGGGCTTTCACGCAGCCTGCCGATTTCAGTCTTCAAATCTGAAATTTGAAAGCTTTACCAATCAGTTTACTTCAATCAACTTCAGAAACTTTAAAGGGGGCGTGCGACTTCCGTTTAAAAGTGCCAACCTGTCGATGATTTGTGAAAAATCTGTCTTAATCTCAACTACATTATGTGGAGTTATAATCGGGACGTGGACAAAGATGCAGTGGCTGTTGAGTTGGCGATCGCGCAAGTATTTCAAAGTTGAATAATAAAGTCCTTCACAGACGAATTTACCAGCGTTGTGGCTAATCGCTGTTACCTTTAAATCGGCAATTAATTTATCAAGATTCACCGATGTTTTAATCACATTATTTTCTGAGGTAGCATTAGATTCCACGGTGAGTTGTTGGCGTCCCTCTGCCATGCCACAGCAGATGATAATATCGGGGTTGAGTGAGTCTATTTGGGCGATCGCGCGAATGCTTGCCTGCTGAATATCAACTGGCAACTGCCTCAAGAAAGTTAAAGATGAGGATAAATAATTAACTTTGGCAAGTTCTATCAATAAATCATCGGATGAATTAGACTTTTGATGGGGTAGCCAGGTGGTAAATGATGTGATCAGGATTTTTTTAGTCATATACAACTAAAATGGAGACAGTCATCAAGACTCAATAAGGGGAATGGATCGATGTCACTTATCGCTGTTGTGGATTATGACATGGGGAATCTGCACTCAGTCTGCAAAGGGTTGGAGAAAGCTGGTGCAATCCCTAAGATAACTGATTCTCCAAGAGATATCGAGCAGGCGGATGCAGTGGTGTTGCCTGGAGTCGGATCTTTCGATCCGGCTGTGCAACAATTGCGATCGCGCGGTTTAGTCGAACCAATCAAACAGGCTCTAGCTTCCGGCAAACCATTCTTAGGCATTTGTCTGGGTCTGCAAATTTTATTCGATCGTAGCGAAGAAGGCAACGAACCTGGTTTAAGCATTATCCCCGGTATTGTGCGACGGTTTCGCGCCGAACCTGGACTGACAATTCCTCATATGGGTTGGAATCAACTGGAGTTTACCCAACCAAATGTGTCACTTTGGCAAGGTTTATCTTCTCAACCTTGGGTTTATTTTGTCCATTCCTACTATGTTGACCCAGTTGACCCTAAAGTTTGCGCCGCTACTGTGACACATGGCAATCAGACGGTGACAGCTGCGATCGCACGTGATAACTTGATAGCAGTCCAATTTCACCCCGAAAAATCTTCTACTACTGGGTTGCAAATGCTGTCTAATTTCGTGGCACAAGTACAAAGTCCTGTTCTTGTGTAGCTGACATAGCAGGAGTAGAAATAGCAAATTTCTCAACTCCTGCTACCAATGGTTGCTAATAGGGAATTACAAGTAGTTGACCCAGAATAATTTGGCGAGGATTGTCGCCAATTACATCGCGATTTGCTCTGTAAATTCGAGGCCAATCATAGGGATTTCCGTAGTAAATCTTGGCTATCCGCGCCAAAGTGTCTCCAGTTTGAACAGTGTATAAGTCGGGAATGACAAGTTGTTGATCGGGAACAATTGCATTGGTATCAAGCCCAATTAATTTACGATTCGCCTCGTAAATTGGTTTCCAATTACGACTTCCGTAGAACATCTCGGCTATCTGCGCCAGGGTGTCTCCTCTTTTGACAATGTATGTCTGAGTCATAAGTTTCTCCCGATCGATTTTTGATGGACTGACCAATAATATCGTGTCCGGTTGCATCGTTAGTACATGAGTGAGATCGTCAAATTTTCTGTTGTCATCGGTGGTTAAATTTTTACCGCAGATGTAGGCGAAGCCTTCCCGTAGGGTAGACAGATGAACGCAGATGAACGCAGATAAGAATAAGAAGAAGCGTTTTTTAGGTGGGCGATGCGTAAGGACATGATATAAGATATTTAAGCTTGTGAAGTTGGCAGCAAATATTAATATTTTTTCGTTTCTGTTATGAGTCTGAGAATTTACGGTAATCGCCAATTGAAAACTTTGCCCGGTCAAGCTACCCGACCTACTTTAGCAAGAGTGCGGGAGGCTGTATTTAACATTTGGCAAGGCACAATTGAAGACTGTCGGTGGCTAGATTTGTGTGCGGGTACAGGATCTATGGGTGCGGAGGCTTTGTGTCGGGGTGCCAGTTATGTGGTGGGAATCGAAAAATCAAGTCGCGCCTGTGCTATTGTACAACAAAATTGGCAGCAGGTAGTCCAACCCGGACAGATTTTTGAGGTGTTGCGAGGAGATGTTGTGCAGCGATTGAAAATGCTGGAAGGAAATAAGTTCGATCGCATTTATTTCGATCCGCCTTATGCAAGCGATTTGTACGATCCGGTGTTGGAGGCGATCGCAGAATATCAACTCCTAGATGAAGGCGGTCAAATTGCAGTAGAACATAGTCCAGATTTATGGAACGTGAAAACTATTCCTTATCTAGAAATTTGCCGTGAAAAAGTTTATGGTAATACGGCTTTAACGTTTTATTGTTCGAGTTAGTAATCTAATCAGTCCTGAACTGTTTAAATTTTTAATTTTGAATTGCTTACCCTGGTATTCTTGCTAATTGAAACACCTGTTCAGCCGTAATTTCTAAACCCTCAAAAAGAGAATCAATTAGTGGAGTGTCTCCCATATAAGTTTGAGGTGGCGCATCTGGATAAAAAACTGTAATACTTCTTGCTTGACTATCTACCACCCAAACTCGCAACACTCCCGCATCCAAATAATCTCTTGCTTTAGCAGCTAATTGCCCAAAAGTTTGTCCGGGTGAAATAATTTCGATCACTAATTCAGGTGGAACGGGACAGGCTTCATTTTCCATCCAATCAGGTGTTAACCGCTGATAAGAAACATATAAAAGTTCTGGTATCGGTACCCAGCTTTGTCCCCGTCGCGTAAGTACCACAGCCCATTCTATCCCGACTTCGCCTTTGTCTTGACCCCAGTTTTCTAGTAGTCTGAGTAGTGCCTTTGTGAGTCTGGAGTGAAAAAATTTCGGTGATATTTTTGGTATTGCCTCACTATCTACCAATTCGTAAGTCACATCGCCTTCTGGTAGGGCGAGAAATTCTTCTAGGGTGAGTTTGTTTTTTGCTTGGAGCATGAGCGTTCGCCCCCCTTTGCTATATTGTCAACTAAAAAGTTTCTCCTAAAAGGAGAGTGCTTTTATTTTAGCTGGAATTTAGCGATCGCGTTTCCACACAGAAACCGGGGTTTTCCAAAAAACCCGGTTTCTTGCTCGCTACAAATGGTATTCTATCAGACGGATAAAAATCCTAAAGATTGGGATCAACCCCTAAACTTTTTAACCGTTCTTCTAACTCTTTTAACCGCGCTTCAGCTTGTTCAGCCCGTTGGCGTTCTTGTTGCAATTGTTGTTCCATTTGTTGATTAAGTTGCCCCAATTCCACAAAGGTTAAAAACCGTTCTCCTGTGGGAGTAAAAATTTGCAATTCTTCAGCAATTTCAAATCTAATTCCTAAAATTGGACTCACCCAACCTTGAATTTCTTCAATGATAGTTAGTTGTTCATTAATTCTTTGCCATCCTCCTAAATCGACTTTATAAGGATCGTAGAGATAATATTCTTCAACACCATATTGTTGATAGAATTGGAGTTTATTTGCCATTTCTTTGATGGTATTTCCAGGGGAAAGAATCTCAAATACCACTTGTGGCGCAATATTATTTTCTTCCCATTGTTTATAAGAACCCCGATAACCTTTGGGTCTGCCAAACACAACCATTGCATCGGGGGCACGACGAATGGTATTATTACCTTCAATGGGATACCACAATAAATCCCCTGCAACAAATACATTGGGATTGTTGGAAAATAACAATTCCAGGTTTTCTTTGATCGTAACTATCCATTGAAATTGCAGGGTATTGTCAGACATCGGTTGCCCATCACTATCGGGATAAACAATAGGCTTTTTAGTTTCAGGTTGCAGTTGTTGGAGCATAAATTTGCCGTTTAGTTCAAGACTGCTATAATTAGTTTATCTTACTAAATTCAGAGTTGCACTGATTCTATGATCGATATCACGATTCAAAACTTTTATTATGACCTAAAAAACCGTCTGCAAAGGCGAGCCGAATATTATGGACGTTCTCTCGAAGAAGAAGCGAAAGAAATCCTCCGCGCTGTCTTGACAGAAAACATTCTCAAACCCTTAAATCTTGCTTTAGCTATCGAGCGACGTTTTGCCGATTTTGGCGATTTTGAACTCCCGACTATCGCTAGGGAACCCTTACGCGAACCACCTAATTTTGAAGATTTACATGATAATTAATCTCCCAAGCTGATGCTCAACTTGATTATGCAAGAACTCGCGCTTGGGCAATTTCTCTATCTCCGATTGCACGAAATTGAGAACTAAATAAAGTATGATAGAGTTAATGTATCATCAAATCCTTAAATACTATGACCATTGAGAATCTTGAAGCTGAGGTTATGGCATTGCCAAGGGACTCTCAAGCAATATTGCTATCGCGACTCCTAAAACACTTGGGACAAAGTAGTGAAATCGATCCAGAAGTTGCATCTATCTGGACTGAGGAAGCCCAAAGGCGCGATCGAGAAATGGATGGCGATCGCGTTACTGGTATTCCGGCTGAACAGGTGTTTGATAAACGGGGTAAAGAACTTTATGAGAAGGTTATCCGCGCTCAAGTAGAGACACCGGAGAATATTGGCAAGATTATTTCAATTAATGTGGAGACAGGTGAATATGAAATTGGAGAGGATTTGGTAGTAACGAGTAGCAAATTACAAGCCAAACAGGCTAATGCAATAATTTGGGCGGAACGGATTGGTTTTGATGCGGTTTACGCTGTTGGTGGTACATTGGTCAGGACGGCATAAATGATACAAGGAAATGTAGTTGGGCGACAAGCTAGAATTAGTTTGATTTTGCTTCTACCAGAAAATTCAGATATAGAAATTGAATGTGTTGTTGATACAGGTTTTGAAGGTTTCTTGACTTTGCCATCTCCTGCGATTACTAAACTTGGGTTGCATTATCTTGGACAAATTAATGCAAAGTTAGCCGATAATTCCAATGTGGCAACTAATGTTTATTTGGCAACTATTTTGTGGAATGGTGTAGAAAAGGATGTTGCAGTGCTAGGAATGGGTCGTCGTCCGCTCATCGGGACTGCGCTACTTGAAGATTATCATCTCAGTATAGACTTCTGTGATGGTGGTACGGTTCTTGTCGATGATATTTTGCGATCGTAAGTGAGAAGGAATTGGCTTGTAATTTTGGGCGCGATCGCAATTCCGGGACTGGCGGTAATCAGCAGTTTTTGATTCCAAAGTATGATAGAGTTAATATATCACAAAATCCTTAAATGCTATGAGCATTGAGAATCTTGAAGCTGAGGTTATGGCATTGCCAAGGGACTCTTATTATTCAAACTGATTCGCTAACCAATACTGAATAATGCCATGTTTTTATTGAAATATATTATTGAGATTTATGGCGATCAATTAACTTTTTATCAAATTCAATAATGTCAGCAATTGCTTCTAAATTATCAACCCTAGCTTGTAAGATTTGAAGTTTTTTATCATTTTCTGGTTTTTGGGGATTTCCAAACAACCAAATAGATACAGTGCTTATAGCAACAGATATAAGCACTGCAAGAGGTAGCCAAAAGCCATTTTCTGTAAGAGCTAGTATTGGCACACACGCTAAGAGTAAAAAAAAGGATAAAACCCAAATCCAAATAGTTGCTACTAGACGAATATCTCTTTTTTGTTCGCCATAATCTAAGTGAGACATCAGATTTTATCCTTATCTACTGTACTAGCTGAATTGTTGCTGCTCCTCGTTAGAAGAATTAAATTTATTCAGGAGTGATTTCTACATTTTGATGAGGATGCAGCCATTCCCAAGCTTTATAGGCAACATAACCAACACCAGCAGCAGCTACTACAGGAACTGCTGCTGAAAACGCTGACCCAGCTACCATTCCTCCACCTGCAATACTACCAATTGCGGCTAAACCTGAAGTTATCCCAGCAGCTCCGAGTTCAGCAACGGAACCCACATCAAAAGCTGTTGCAATTGTAGTAGCGGTACCAATAGCTCCGAAGATCACACCTGCTACAAAAGTTTCAGCTTTCCCTGAATCAGATGGCTTAACAATTATAACAGTACCGTTATTTGTATTGCCATTATTTTTACATTCCGTATGAGCCAGTTTATCTGAAGAACAGTTAACAATTTGATCGGCCCAAGCTGGGTTAGAGGGTATGGAAAACTGAGCAGTCACTAAGAATAGAGTCAGAGTCATAACTGCAACTAAACGATGCCAAAAGCAATTTGATTTCAAAGCTAATTCGCTCCTATTTTTCAAAATTTGATTGCTTTGTTTCCTTAAATTGTATTTGGTAATCTTTATATATGGCAACTAAAAAAAGTTGGATTTAGCACCCAATTTTCTAACCACCCTGAACCAATTTAGTAGAATTTGGTACAATCCAGTTGACAAAGTAGGATTTGGTAGAATATAGTACACTAAACCTCGCTCAACCCTGACCCATGAATGTTGAAGATGTTGTACAATGGGCTGATAACTTGATTTTCGATCGCACTGGAGCAAATCTCACACCCCTACAAGAAGCAATACTAACAGGTGTTTGGCAACGACAAAAATATCCTCAAATCGCTAAAGATTTTCATTGCAGTGAATCTCATATTAAAAAAGAAGCGGCTAAGTTATGGGAAAAGCTGGGTAAAGAATTAGGAGAAGACCTCAATAAATTTAATTTTCGTTCTAGGTTAGAAAAAAAATATAGAGTCGCTCAAGCTTCTAAATCAGGTGACTGTTTATTACAATTTGATAATATTAATATTGGCTGTCAATTTATACAGACCATTAAAGATGTACAAACCCGATCGCCCTTTCCCCCAGATTCTCCCCAAAACAAAGCCCATACCCGCATAATCGACTTAACCGACGCGCCCGACATCCCTTACAACAACAACCGCACATCCGAACTCACCACCCTGAAACAATGGATATTAGAAGCCCACACCCGCTTAATCACCATATACGGCTTAAGTGAAATCGGCAAAAGCGCGATCGCCCTCCAACTCATCCAACAAACTCAAACCGACTTTGATTACATTATTTGGCGGAGTCTCAGCAACACTCCCACACTCTCAACCCTCCAAACCGAACTCAAGCAAGTTTTTTCGCGATCGCAACCAACCCCATTACCAACAATCCTAGATTATTTTCGTTCCTATCGTTGCTTAGTAATACTTGATGATGTACATAATATATTTAGCAGCGGTCAAATAGCAGGAGAATATTTAGCAGAATATAAAGATTATGGCAAATTTTTCAAACAAATTGCCACATCATCTCACCAAAGTTGCTTAATCCTCCTCAGTTGGGAAAAACCCAGAGAAATCACAACTTTAGAAGGAGAAAACCGACCCACTCGCACCTTACACCTCAAAGGCTTAGGAGAAAAAGCCGGAGAAATATTGAAAGAACAAGGATTAACCGATGAGGAAAAATGGTCAGAATTAATCGCCCTTTATCAAGGTCATCCTTCCTGGTTAAACATCATCGCTTCCACAATTTTAGAATTATTTGACGGGAATGTAGCCCGGTTTTTAGCAAATGGAAATGATATCTATTTAGGGGACATAGAACCCCTTTTAGAATCTCAACTAGAGCGTTTATCGGAATCAGAAAAAAAGGTGAGCCAATGGTTAGCAAGTCAAGATGACGCGGTAGATATTTCCCAGCCACCTGCCGATCGCGAATTATCCAAATCAGAACTTTGGCAAGCTATCCAATCATTAGCGCGACGAGGTTTAGTGGAGAAAGTGCAAGTAGGAGCTAGAGCAATGTTTCAAATCAATCCTATATTCAAATCATACATTCAGTCCAAGTCAAATCCTCTCTTTGATTAGCGATTAAGTAGGTGGGCGTAAATAAACTGAACACCCAGAAACCCGGTTTCTCCAACATTACCTTCGCCATTTCTTTGTAGGTTGGGTTAAGCGAAGCGAAACCCAACCTACAAAGCTGAACACCCAGAAACCCGGTTTCTTGGAGAAACCGGGTTTCTTTGGGCCTGGCAGTTTTACGGCGTTTTAAGCAAAGATGAAATTGGAGCTAATGAGAGAACCTGCCTGAATATCTTTTAAGATCGCTAGTTCTTGACTCAAAGCACTAATTCGCGTATCGTTGCCACTTTGTACGAGAGACAGGTTAGCAAAGCTATCTACACCCGGTAGACCGCCAATACCGATCGCATCGCCAACCAACTCGAAATCTGCGATCGTATTAACAGAATCGGGAAATGCTGCCATTGCCATCCAGAATTGGTCTGCACCCGCGCCGCCACTCATGAGATTGTCGCCATTACCGCTAAACAAGATATCATCGCCGTCACCGCCAAACAACCTGTCGTTGAAGCTACCAAACAAGATATCATCGCCGTCACCGCCGTAGAGTCGGTTTCCGCCGGAACTTGCGGAAGCATCAACGATATCATCGCCATCACCAGCGCTTACGATCGCAGGGGCATCAAAAATGTTAATCTCATCATCTTCAGGAGTGCCAAATATTGGGCCTCCCGGTTCTCCTGGATTGTCGTCAGTCTGCTTGTTGCCAAAATTAAGACCTTCAACAATATCGCCAGGGCCGATTTCCGCAGTATGGGAACCCGGTAAAAGGTTGCCTTCGCTATCCGTGAGAGAGAAATTGTCAATTAGCAACCCGGAATCAACGACAGTATCCGTCACGTCCACAACGCCGACACCAATGTTGTACGTTCCTCCCGTCTCGAATGTGTGGAAGAATGAGCCAAAATCGGTCATTTTAGAGAATAAGGGGGCAGAAGAAGTTACGAAATCACTGTTCGTGCTGGCTAGTGTGTTTGCAGTGTCCGATGCGATCGAGATAAAGGCAAAATCGTTGTAGATGCTGGGCGTTCCCTCGTTGGTAAAGAAGTTCCAATCGAAAGTTAATTGAGAACCAGCTTCCACCGTAACCGTTTGCTGAATTGCCGAACCTTCGGTGGCATTACCATTGCCCAAGTCGTCCAAGCTTCCAGGAGTTAATTCCAAGAAAGTTTCCAGTTCCCCATCGCTCACAGAACCAAAGGCATTGGAGACCGAAGCTTGATATGTTCCTTCGGTAGGGCCAGAACCAAACGCGGCTGTCTCAATGCTGGTAACGCCAGTAGTTTCCCAACTGCTGAAGTCCCCAGTTTCAAAACCGGCATTAGATGGAGATCCGGGATAAGTCTGCACCCAACCATCTTTTAGCACTTCAGCAACAGTGTAGGTTCCCAGGTCTAGATCCGTGAATTCATACTCACCGTTGGCGTTAGTAACGGTAGATTCTTCACCAGCATCCAGCTGACCGTTCTGGTTTCCATCTAAAAAGATTGTCCAGTTTGCCAGTCCAGGCTCACCGGCATTTAACTCGCCATCACCGTCAAGGTCGTTCCACTTAATACCGTGGATTTCCCCAGGTAGCGCTTGGTTGCCAAAGTCGATATCGCTGGCAATTTCACCCGCAGCCAAATCTACCGTATGGGTGCCGTTCCCGCCTGGGTATGTTTGCTGCCAACCTTCCTCCACCACTTCGGCAACTGTATAAATCCCAGGTGCCAAGTCGGTGAAGATATATTCGCCATTGGCATCGGTTTGAGTGTTAAGTTCGGTAGTAGTTATTTCCAGCGACCAACTGTTCAGGGTGCCGATATCGGCTCCAGCTTCATCGGAGACTTGCAATGTCCAAGTGCCGTTGGGATCTTCACCATCCAAAGCGGCTAGAAGTTCTTCTGGTTGGAAACTGCCAGTAAAGGGCGCAAAGCCATTAGAAATTGGTGTAGCAGCTTCGTCATCCAAAGTCGTATTGCTGAAGTTGTCTCCACCGCCGCCCACATCGTTGAATAGTTCGATCTCGACACCAGAGGGGCTAATTAGGGAAACATTTAGATCTGCGTCGAAAGTGTGGGTGATATCCACGGTAACGTTTACGTCTGCGATCGGCCCATCCAAACCGCTGACATCAACTGCTGAGGTGACTGTAGAATAGTCGTTTATCGACTTCGGAACGTCAGTTGAAGGAACATCGACTATCTCTTCATCTATGACGCCATTATTGTTCGGGTCTAAATAGATCGTCCAGCCTTCCAGTTCGGGTTCCCCTGGGTCTTGCAATGCGTCGCCGTCCAAGTCGTTCCACTTGATGCCTTTAATTAAACCAACGCTGGTGTTCCGGTTGCCGAAGTCGATGCCCTCAACAATTTCATCCGCTTCTACAGTTACCGCGTGCGTGCCATCTCCCTCTGGATAGGTTTGCTCCCATCCCGGCTGCTGCACTTCGGCGACGGTGTAAGTGTCCGGTTCTAAGCCGGTGAAGGAATAGTTACCGTTGACATCGGTTTGAGTGGAGGGTTCTGGAGTCGTTATCTCAAGCGACCAACTGTTGAGAGTCCCGACATCGGCTCCAGCGTCATCTATGACTTTTAACTTCCAAACACCGTTGGGATTTTCACCATCCAAAGCGACCAAAAGTTCTTCCGGTTTGTAGCTGCCGCTAAATGGAGCCAATCCCGCAGCAATTGAGGTGGCTGCTTCGTCATCCAAGGTAGTGTTGTTGAAGTTGTCTCCAGCGCCGCCTACATCGGTAAACAGCTCGATCTCGTTACCTGATGGGCTGAAAAGATAAACGTCTAAATCCGAGTCCCAAGTGTGGTTGATGTTTATCTTGACGTTTACGTCTTCTATTGTCGGGCCTAAGCCGCTGACTGCTAGGTCGGAGGTAATTGTACTCAGGTCGGCAATTGTCTTGGGAATGTCGGTTGAACTTAGGTTGTTAACTACTTGATCCAGGACATCATTGCTGTTTTCATCTAAATACATCGTCCAGCCTTCTAGTCCTGGTTCGCTGGCGTCTTTTATGCCATCTACATCTTTGTCATTCCACTTGATGCCGCTAATTGTACCCGTACCGGCTTCTGCGATCGCTCTGTAGGCATTCAGTCTGCCCCCGGTAAGGGTTTTTCCGTCCAAGGCTGCCACTGGATCGACCGAAGCCAGAATTCGATTCTTAACTTCCTGGCCGGTCATGCCAGGATTTTGAGCCCAAATCAAACTAGCTACGCCAGATACGTGGGGAGTAGCCATTGAAGTCCCGCTGTAGGTATCGTATCCACTGCCGTAAGGAACGGTGCTGTAGATATTCTCACCGGGCGCACCCAAGTCTACGGTTGTGGCACCGTAATTGGAAAAATAAGCTAATTGATCGTTATGGTCTGTGGCAGCAACCGAGATGATATTATCCAAGTCGTAGTTGGAAGGGTACGCTGGAAATATATCGTTATTCGATGTCTCATTCGCCGCAGCCGCAACAAACAACTGTCCAGTATTACCAGCTGCTGCGATCGCATCATACAGCGCCTGAGAATAGCCACCACCTCCCCAACTGTTGTTGGTCAGCTTCGCACCCATCAACGTGGCATATTCCACTGCCTGAACCGCACCGAAAGTGTCTCCAAAACCACCAGCATTCAGGAACTTAAGCCCCATAATCTGGGCATCCCAACTAACACCAGTGACGCCGACGCCGTTATTCCCCCTACCAGCGATCGTCCCCGAAACATGGGTTCCATGCCCATGATCATCAAAGGGATCTCCGTCATTATTTACAAAGTCATATCCGTGGATATCATCCACATACCCATTCCCATCATTATCAATTCCGTCGAAAATTTCTCCCGGATTCGTCCAAATATTGTCAACCAAATCAGGGTGATTGTAATCCACACCAGTATCAATCACACCAACTACTACATCAGATCCAGTTTGAAGATCCCAAGCTTCTGGCGCATCAATGTCAGCATCAGAGGTTCCGCCTGTCTGTCCGGTATTATTTAATCCCCAAAGTTGGTTAATACTCGGATCGTTGGGAATTGTTGCATTTACCGAAACCACATAGTTGGGTTCGATATATTCGATCCGAGAATCGTTACGGTACGTCGCAATCGCCTCTTCAACGGTGATACCCTTAATTTCCCAAAGTTCAGTGTCAAGAGTTTCGGTTGTGGCGACAACTGCGGCATTGAGGTTTTCTTTAAGAGTTCTAGCATCCTTTGCCGAAATCCCTTCTTTGAACTTAACGATCAATTGCTGAGGGACGTATTCGGCACGTTGCACAAGACCACTATCATCAGGTTCTTTGGGTTTATCTAAATCTTTGCCTTTATCCAAGATTTTGGATTTATCTAACTCTTTGAAATCGTCACTCAGTTTGTTGTCAAAATCGTTACTCATATTTCGATCCTCGTTTTTTAGGTAGCCCTTGTTTGGGTTTTTCAGCAAAAATGTGAATCTTTTCTCCCAGTTGGCCGCAGCATCTTACTTCACAGCAAGACTTTTATTGCCTTAGCTTGAAGCTCATTCGTAGGCTTTCAATTCAGAAAGCCTTAACTGTATTTTTTTTGCCCAAGAAAGCCGCTCACCGAACTTTAGGAATAAGTTCACCTTCAAAAATCTTGTGATTTAACAATAACCTAACGAACCAGATCAGTATTGCCAAAATGGCATATTTATAATTTTTTAACAATTGTGACCCAAAACACGAAAAATATTGCTATATAGCAATATTTTTCGTGTTATACCAAATGCGATTGTTTTACCCCCCTTTTCTTGAAGCCCGCGTAGGCGGGCTTTGTTTGTGTAGCCCCACCCTTTAGGGTGAGGGTAAAAAGGGGTAATCTCAAAACCGAAACGTTAATTCCGCAATGCTAATGCCTACGGCACGCACTCGCGTTCGCCCCTACATACTCTTGTAGTCCGAAGGGAGTAAGCCGGGACAAATTTGCGTAAGTTTTGTAGACGATTAAAAAAGAGACAGTTGTTTGACAACTGAATGAAAATTTGAAAGGAGCTATTTAAAAGTAGCCGAAAGTTTGCTATCTGCAAACTGAATAAGTTTGCTTATCATAAAGCACGAAACAAACTGCAAATGTATTTTCATTCAAAGTTGTCTTGTTCGGTCACTCATTAGAATGACCGTCACGTACCGATGGGTGCTGTTCGTTTATTTTTTTAAGCAACCCAAGGCTGTAATCTTGCTGAGGTATTTTTGTGAGGCTATATCATCAAACTTAGACCCAGAAGGTTGGCTGTCGATGTTTATATTATCTGTTTTATCTCTGACCGAGTTGCCAAGTTGGCAGTTTTCTTTGAGCAATCGATTGTAAGTCCGGTAGGGTATGTAGTGTAGGGGGTTGTAGCCAGCAAAACGCAGAATCAAAACACAAGCCCAGGAATACTTGCCAGCGAGGATGGCTTCCTCAATCTGAGTAAATTTTTCAGAACTCATAGCTTTGTCAAGTTTTGTGTTGGTATAAGAAACTGGTTGAGTCATAGTGTTCACCTTTTTATGTAAAGCGGAATAGCTAAGCAGCTATGCTTGTAGAAGCTTAGGACTCATAACAGATAGAAGCTGAGATTTCCGACACTGTTAGCCTTGGTGCAAAATCTCAGATAAACGCATGAGCCTAAGCGAGTTTTTGACCGCCAAATCGAGCATTTAGCAGGTTCTCTCAGCGGTTTTTTGAATGCCCGCGCAGGTTTTGTTTTAGCGCCGCAACTTCACGGTGCTAGTTTGCGTAAAATTTCAACCAGTAAAAAATTTTTTGCCGATGCTGGGCTCAGGATGTCGCGTGAGTACCGGGGAACGGCGTTGCCACCAAATTAAAAATATCCATGCTTACCCTTGGTACTATCACTGAGGGTCACTACAAAGCACGGCAGGTGGTTTCCGTAAATCTCGCTACTTTTAGTAGACTGGTACATAAATAAATTGGTTCCCCCAGCACCCTGGTTTCGTTTTTGGCCAGTTTGGCTAAAAAATCCGTCAATAATCTGTATTAATGCTAGTAAATTTACGTAATCATTGCAAAAACAAGAGCTAAGTCTTCACAGAATCTTTAATCAAACGCGAGAATATCTTCATGGAATCTTTACAGGTACGTTGTTGCGATGCCGCGCTAAAAGAGCGCGGCATCGCAACAACGTACCTAATTAAGTAGAGAAAACCTCTGTAGACGTGGATTTGGGATCAGTTCTGAAAATCTGTGAGAACGCCGTAGATTGCCCAGATTGCCATCGGTCGGAGGTAGTGACTGGCACGGAATGTACCGACAGCTGTAATGGCTTCTGGCGTCCGAAATTGCAGCCCGTTATCATAAATTTGTCGTACCACGGCTTCTGTAAGCTGGAATGCTTCAGCTTTCATTCCCATCTGGACGAGAAAAGCAGCTAGACCGAAATTAATTCCAGTCCAGACTTCCAGAGGATGGGTAGCGTCGGGTTTTTCGGCAGAACCATCAAGTTTGACACCGTTAGCAGCACCTATCTGACCGTTGTGGAACTTCAAGAAGCAGGCTTCGTAAACTGTTTTTAGGGCGCTGAGGGCACATTCGGCTGGTACAATGTCAGGTAATCCCAGCAAGCGAGCGTAGAATTGGCCGCACAGCTGGTCTGCCATCACTACATCTGAGCCGCTTTCGCTATCGAGTTTGTAGTACTGACCGTTCCAGAGTTTTTGCTGATAAAGCTCGATCGCTTTTTCTAACCAACTCTTATAGGTATCGATCGTTTCTTGAATATTATTTTTACCAACGTCCCCCTCCTCCTCTACTCCCCTCCCTTCCTCTACTCCCCTCCCCGTAGACGGGGAGGGGTTGGGGGTGGGGTTCCTCCCCTGGGGTTGGGGGTGGGGTTCCTCCTGCTTTCCTAGAATATTGCCGATCGCTAGAGCAGCTGACAGCGCCGCCAACCACAACCCCCCGCAATACGCACTTACTCCTTTTAGTTGCCAATCATCAAAAGTCTGATCTGGCGCACCGCCATTTTCGGGAATTCCATCCCCATCTAGATCAAAAGTTTTCAGATAAGCAAGTGTCTGGACTACGCTGGGCCAGCAATCCCTCAAAAACTCGACATCTGTTTTACCAGTAAACACAAAATAGCGATAAACCTGTAAAACAAAATCACAGGATAAATCCTTCCACAAATTGCAATCTTGATAGCTGGTGTAATTAGTCTTTTCCCAAGGATGTTCGTTCGGCGCACCCAAATCGTGGGGGGTTGCACCAGTAATTTTACGGATAGCCGATGCTTGGTTATAGCCAATAATTCGGGGAGTGCGATCGCCACTCTTAATTGCCCTTGCGTATGCCTCTAAAACCGCTTTTTCCAATTTCGGCCAGAACATCATCACAGGAAACGAGCCGTAAAGCCGCACATCCAGACTTTCGTACCAACGGTAATCCAAGCACTCCAACACCGCAAACTGACCCACCGGATCGCGTTCGTCTGCTGCACTCCAGAGAGTGCCACCGCTGGCGAGGTCATAAAGCTCGTTAAACAGAGCCATTTTAAACCAAGACGGCAAATCCTCGCGATCGAGAATTGGCTGTTGCCAAGCTTCTATGCGCTCTCTCCAAGTCTCGTAGTGCTTCAGAGCGGTACGAACCATTGACCAAGCATTCTTACCGTTGCGACCAAAGAAATCTGTATAACGTCGGTAATATTCAATACCAGCAGCAAATTCCGTGACGGGCAAATCCCAAGCCAAAATAAAGGGGATTTTGCGAGTTTTACCGGGTCTAATAGTAAAACGAACCGCGATCGCAGCTGCTATTTGTTCCCCATCAGCACATAGTTTTTCATTTTTGCGATCGGGTAAAGAACCATCAAGAGCAAAACTTTGCCAGATATCCGAACCATCGCCAACAGGGTTCCAACGAGAGTGATAAAACACTTCTATCGCTGGGTTCGCCAAAGTTGCGATCGCCCACTGCCCTTCCCCTTCCCCCACATCATATATATCAGGGCGAAATCTATCTAACAAACAGCCACGCCGAAATTCATTTTCAACCCACTGATTGAAATTACCCTTACTATCCCCCAATCGTGGCTCATACTCATAAACCGGACTACCATCATCCCGAACAGATACTTGCGGCGTCTTATTAGCATTAGTAAACCAACCCACCATATTCTGCCAAGTCAGCATAATGCTAATAGTAATTGGCTTGTCAGTAGGATTGTGGGCAGTCCATTCAAAAATAGCTGTAGGGTACGAGCTTTCCTGATAATTTCCCGGCCAAATTGGAGAAAACTGCTCGCAAGTCAGTTCAGCCTCAAATACCCGTTCATAAATAAACCAACTGCGCGGATAAAGAGCATAGTACATCCCCGTATTTGTCAGTTCTTCTGACAAATTGCCACTGACCGCTGACTGCTGACTACTGACACCCGAAGCAGGATACCATTTCCACCCAGATAGACTACCATCTGCTGGCGGTTCGGTACACAGAGCGTAAGCTTGCTTAATTCCTCCTGACTCCTCAAAGACGCTAAACTGACAGGCGGGCATACTCTGGAAAGTATGTTCTCCTCCATCCAGATGCCAGAGGTTGAAATCACCACGGGGCGATCGACCAATGCAACCAGCTCCAAAGCCACCCAAAGTAGCTCCGTGCCAAGGGCCATCATCTAGATTACTCTTGTAGCGAACCTTATAGGGCTTCTCCCAACCTAAACCGATGGGACGCTTCCAGGCACATCTGGGAATTTCTGGTCTGTTGTCATTAGTCATTCGTGATTAGTGATTGGTGATTGGTGATTGGTGATTAGTCATTAAGCTGCTACGCATCTAATTTCACAGTCAGTTTTTCTGAAGCTCTCTTGTGGGATGGGCATCCTGCCCGTCCTTGTATTCGATTTAGATGCGTAATAGCTTAGTCATTAGTCATTAGTGATTAGTGATGGGTGATTGGTGATTGGTAATTGGGCATTCTCACCCGCTCCCCCACTCTCCCACTCTCCCACTCTCCCACTCCCCTCTTTTCCTAGCCCCTAGCCCCTTTTGACTTTTAACTTTTGACTTTTGACTTTTCTAGCCCCTTCTCCTTGGGATTTGCCTGAGTGTAATAGCGATTGTAGGAATCGTGCCAGTGAACTGTGTTCTTTTTAACTCCATTGGCAACCATACCTAAAACAGTTGTGCCAGACATTTTTAATCCCTCTATGGTTTGCATCAACGAGTAACGATCGGTCTTTCCAAGTCCCACAACCAGCACCACTCCATCTGTAGTAGTCCCCAGGATGTTCGCGTCTGCGAAACCGAGCAGAGGAGGAGTGTCATAAATGATTAAATTGAAAGCTGTCTGGAGTTGCACCATGATATTCTGCATCTTTTCTGATGAGAGCAGTCTAGTTGGATCTGGTGGAACTTGACCCGAAGTCATCACAAATAAATTTTCTTCCACAGGAGATTGCTGGATAACATCATTTATATCTAAATCTTCTGCGGAAATAAGATTGCTCAACCCCCTCATATTCGTCAAACCAAACCTTTCATGAACTTGGGGACGACGCAAATCCGCATCCACCAATAACACCCGCTGTCCCATAGCTGCTGCTGCTAGGGCTAAGTTCAAAGCTACTAAAGTTTTACCCTCGGCGGGTGTAGACGAACTAATAACTAAAGAGCGGATAGGCAAATCGGAACTGAGCAGGCGGACATTGGTGTATAGAGAGCGAAATGCTTCCACAAATGGAGAAGAATTATACCGCCGTAAATTGCTATCCGCAGGCGCAAAATTTTGATTTTCTCCCGCAAGTAAACCTGCTGTTTGTGCGACAGCTGCCAAGCTTGTATTGACTGATTTGTGAAATGGAACAATACCCAGAATAGGCATTCCACTTTTCTCTTTGAGATCGTCAACAGAGTGAAATACACTATCGAGCATTTCTGCTAACCAAGCTGCGCCTGCGCCTAAGATCAACCCGGCAATTACCCCCAGCATCATATTGCGATACTTACTAGGAGAAATGCCAACAGCAGCTTCGGGGGCATTAATAAGTTGCCAAGGTGTAGCTTTTTGGGCTGCTTCAATTTCCAGAGATTCTCGGCTTGATAAAAATCGGAGTAAGCTCTCGGTAGAAACCTGTAATTCTCGTTTTATATCAGTGTATTCACGCGCCCTGATTGGCATTTCTTTAAATTCTCGAATCAATAAAACTTCAGCTTGATCTAGGGCTTTGTTGCGAACTTCTAAGACTTTAATTTGGTTGGTAGTATCAACAAATTGCTGAGTCAGAGATAAGCGAATAGAATTTTGGTAGGTGAGTCTTTCTCTATTAATCGTAGCCGGAGACAAGTTGTTTCCCAAAACTCTTTGCGCCTCTTTGTTAATTAAGGGAAGCAATTTTTCCCTTTGCTCTTTGAGAGCTAGGATGGTTGGGTTTTCTGCTGTGAATCTGACTGACTCAACGGCAAGTTTAGTTTCAACGTCCTGGAATTCGCTGAGTAACTTTTGGTAGCGAGATGCTTCCGAAAGAGCTGAAGCTAAAATTGCTTCATTAGGCTGTAGTCCCAACTGTCCTTGCAAGGTTCCGTAGAGCGATCGCATTTCATCCAGTTTCGTTTTAGTATTGCTTTGCTCTTGAGAAATGCTGTTCATTCGCCCGGACAATTCTTGAGCTTTAGTTTCCGGATCTATAAAGTTGTACTGCTGTCGAAACTTTTGCAATCTTGCCTGTAGCGTGTCAACTCGCAGCCGTAAATTCGGCAACTCCTGTTGTACAAACTGAATTCCTTCTCGGACATCGCTTTGTCGCTCTGTCCGACTGTAGGATAAATATCCGTCAGCGACTTGCTGCAAAACATCATTAATTTTTTTAGGATCGACATCTTGGTAACGCACCTCTATAATCTTAGTTTGTCCCAACCGGGTAACTATTAAATTACCCATGAGAGATTCGTAAGTTATTTCTGGATACTTAGCTTTAATCTGCTCAACAATAGGAGTCAGAACGCTGGGACTGCGTAAAACCTCAGTTTGAGTATCGTAATCCAAGATGGAATAGACGATCGCGCCGAAAGTTTGAGCAACCTTAGTTTCAGCCGTGATAGGTTCTACTAACACCCGAAAGCTACCAATATACTGTGGCTGACTATTCCAGGTTCGCATCCCAACTGCGGAAGCTACTCCTATAGCCACAGTCGCAACGACTAGGAATCGGCGACGTAAAACTCCCAAAATCTGACGCAGATCTAATTGGCTGCCCTCTTCCTCATAAGGCTGCTCTGAGTAAATATTCGGCAATTGCTGAAACTGTCTGCCATTATTATTGGTACGAATCGGCTGAGCATACGGTTTAATTTTCATCTTAGCCTCTATCTATTTAGTCCTGAAGTGTTTGGGAAAAAGGAAAAATTTTAGATTTATGAAAAAGGGGCTACAAAAGTCAAAAGTCACTATAAGTATTCTTCCCCCTCTTCCCGTTCCCTCTTCCCTAGTGCAGCGCGGCAGAAATAACCCATTAGTTCAGAAGTATTTAAATGCCTGACACTCAAAGGATTTTTGAATGAGTGAATGAGTGAATGAGTGACTTCCGACGAAGGCACTAGCCCCTAATTATTAAAAGCTTCCGAAGATTCTGAAAAAGTTGAATAGCGAGAATAAACTACCTACCGGATTTAAAACTGTACCCAAAGTGTCGGATATACCAGCTATGGTAGAGCGACGCACGACGATTACGTCATTATCGCGGAGTGTAGGGTTACTTTCCTCACTAATTCCTTTAGCAAAATCTATTTCCACACCTCGTCGAGAAACTGTGCCGTTTGAGTTAAGGCGAAGTAAGTCTACGTAGCTTTTGCGAGCGCGATTGTTAAATCCTCCTGCTGCTAGGACTGCTTGGTTCAACGGTGTATTGGGTGGCACCTGTACAAGCCCCGGTCTGACTACCTCTCCAACCACATTGACTCTAATCGTAGCGGGAGAAATACTGGCAGAGGCTATTTGAGCGGCTTCTGCTGGGTTGACATCGGCGGCAACAGGCACAAAAATTGTATCTCCCTGCTGTAATACCACATCTTGAGAGCGATCGCCCGACTGCAACAGCTGCCAAAAGTTCACGCTTAGTGTTTGTTGATACCCCGCTCGCGTGTTGCGGCGCACCTCAATGCGGCGGATATCAGCAGATTGAGTAATTCCCCCAGCCAGTTGAACCGCCTGGGACACGGTGGGTAGTCCAGCGAAAGAAGGTAGGGCACCGGGTGCCCCAGCTGCCGGTCTAACCGTCTGAAGGGTGTAAGTACCGGGACGCTGCACTTCCCCTACCACGGCGACATTCAAAGGTTGAGATGGATCGGCTGCAAAGCTGGAAGATGCTATATCGAGGGATTGCGCTACATTGACCTCTCTGCTCGTTGGAACAACAATTGTATCTCCCTCTTGCAGGTACAAGTCCTGACGGCGATCGCCCCCCCGCAACAACTGATTTAGATCGACGCTGACGAATTGTTCCGTACCGCTTTGAGTCAATCGACGGATCTGTATTTGCCCGATATCAGCCGATTGCGTAGTTCCCCCTGCAACTTGAATCGCCCGCGACAAAGTAGGCAAAGCACCTGCTTGAGCTGCCTGAACAGTATAAGGGCCAGGACGAGTCACTTCACCCGCTACGACAATATTTATGGGTTGAGGTTGAGTGGGAGCGTATGTTGCTCTTGCTATTCGAGCAGTTTCTGCCAGGTTTATGCCAGCTGTGGGGGGGATATAGATGGTATCTCCCTGTTGTAGGATTAGGTCTTGGGTGCGATCGCCTGCCGCCAACAGCTGCTCCAGATTTACTGTGATGGTTTGCATTCCACCGCCTCGTCCAGTCCGGCGTACCTGAACTCTACTGAGATCGGCTGATTGGTTGACTCCCCCAGCGATTTGAATTGCCCGCGACACGCTGGATTGGGCTCCGCTTGGATCTGGCGGGATTAGCTGGGGACCGGGACGAGTTACTTCGCCTGCTACGACAATATTCAAAGTTTGAATTTGGGTGGGAGCTAAGCTGGTGTTTGCTGTCTGAAATGCCTGTTGTAAGTTTATGTTGGCTGCGGTGGGAACAACAACTGTATCTCCCTGTTGCAAGATTAAGTCCTGAGTGCGATCGCCCGCCTGCAACAACCGATTGAGATTCACAGCGATGCTTTGTACTCTGCCGCCTCGCGTGGTGCGCCGTACCTGCACCCGGTTGAGATCGGCAGATTGAGTCAGTCCCCCGGCTACTTGAATTGCCCGCGACACGCTGGGTCTTGCCCCGCTTTGATCTGGCAGAACTACCAAAGGGCCGGGACGAGTCACTTCCCCAACTACTACTACATTTAGCGGTTGATTTTGAGCGGGAGCGAAGCTAGCCTCTGCTTTTATGGGTGCATCTGCCAGGTTTATGTTGGCTGTAGGGGAAATAAAGATGCTGTCCCCATCCCGCAAAGTGATGTCTTGATTTAGGTCGCCTCCTCTTAGCAATGCAAAGAGATCGACGTTGATGGTTTGCGTTCCACCGCGTACTACGCGACGTACCTGAGCGGCTCGCAGGTTAGCCGATTGAGTAATGCCTCCAGCAAGGGTAAGCGCTTGCGTCAGCGTTGGCTGTTGCACCGCTCCACCTGAAGCGGTTAGGGGAATGATGTAAGAACCGGGACGATTAACTTCTCCAGATATCGCCACTTGCAAGGGTCGCGGCGCTACCAAACTGACGGTAACGATGGGGCGTCTGAGGTAGCGGGCATATCGATTGGAAATTACGTTGGCAGCTTGTTCGAGCGTAAGTCCCTGAAGCGACACGCTGCCAATCAGAGCCAGATTTACGGTGCCATTCACCAAGATCTGGTATTCCCGACTGTATTCGGGGACGTTGAAGATATCCAGTTGAATGCGATCGCCAGATCCTAAAGTGTAAGCTCTTTCAGCCTGTACGGAACTGGTACGACCTGCTGGTGTCTGAGCCAAACTGGGAACCGAGTAGGCTAGAGGGAATAAAGCCAACAGGATCAGACCCATAACAGATTGGCGTACTTTGCTGGAATCTTTAAAACCTGCACCAACCATAAACTTTTTCCAAATTATTCAAAAACGCCAACAAACCACCCTAGTTTATCTAGTCCATGCTGCCACACCTTATTGGTCATTGGTCATTGGTCATTAGTCATTGGTCATTGGTCATTAGTCATTGGTCATTGGTCATTGGTCATTGGTCATTGGTCATTGGTCATTGGTCATTGGTCATTGGGGAGTGCTGAGTGCTGAGTGGGACAATCTTCTTCCCCTAGCCCCTAGCCCCCAATTCCTTCTTTACTTTTGAATGAGTGACTTTTGTACGGGCGGGTTTAGCCCACACATCTGATTACCAACATAATATTTTACAAAACCCGCCCCTACTGATTTTTGACTTTTGGGGCCCCTAGCCCTGGCTTTCGCTCCAAAAACTTAAAGGCGTTTCTTCCTCACGAAGAACGCCCTGTTTGTCGATTATAAGTCATCAAGGATTGTTAAATTTCTGCTGAGTGAAAAAATCCATCCCTCAGCAAGAAAAGAAAAATTGCAAATTCTAATTATTTGACAGCGCCTAGCTCAAAGCTGCATTGCTGCCATCTTAGCTTGCCCGAAAGCTGGGGTTTGGCTTGCCTTGGGTATTGCTCAAATTGTCTCCATCAATCGGCAAACCAACTTCAGCCGCTGCACGTCCCAGCATGGCTTGCTGCCGATTCTTAACTAGATGGTGATGACGCATCATCAGGGCGCGAGCTTGTTCGTTAGCAGACATAGTAGTTTCTCCTGGTTTTTTCGATCGCTTTTTTGTCTTACATAATTAATCTATCATAAAATTCTGTAACTTTAGCTACAAAATCATTGCTTTTACAAAGATTTACATAAAACTTCAGGATCGGACTATGCACGGATAGAGGAATCTGTGTTCTTCTTCCCGGTTGTCTCTCCCGCTCTCCCGCTCTCCCACTCCCCCGCTCTCCCGCGCCCCCACTCCCCCACTCCCCCACTCCCCCGCTCCCCCGCTCCCCCACTCCCCCGCTCCCCTCTGCCCCTTTTATTTGCCTCTACCGGAGTAACAGAGAAGGACGCTACCCTGGATAGGGAAACCCGTATCTCCAGAAACAATGCCTACACCTTGTCACATCGTTGTAGAAGGCAATCCTGTAATCGTCTACGCCAGCAGAAATGGCGCACCTAATAAAATCCTGCCCATCCTCCAACCCTTTCTAGAGAAGTTCTGGGAAGAAAGAGACACCTGCGGAGAATACTGCGATACTCCTGAGTGCTTAGTAGCGCAGATTGTCGTTAGGTTCGGCTATGAGATTTGTGAAGATGATTTTTCTAACTTGAGAGTGGGCGTCAACTACGACCCGAACGTTGAATATATCTATTCGATCGGATTGGATCGTACAATTAACGTTTGGGTTCCAGAAACTGAGTATCGCAGCAATCCCAGTTTGGAATTAAAAGGCTGTCGTCAATTGGCGAATCAGCTTTGCTAAGTTGCGATCGACAATGTAGAAGTTTTAGACAACTGGTGGCGATCAAACGTCACAAACCCGCTGCAATGGCGACTTCGCGGCGGGTAGTTCAAATGCTTTGACTAAGAATTTTAAATTTTAGATTTTTTTTGTTCGTACCTGACACAGTAGAAAAGGGAAGCTTTGTGGAAGCATTCCACAGCGCAGATAATAGCAAAAAACAGCAAAACTTTCAAGAACTAATTATCAGGCCACTAATTTTAGTGCATACACAGTCGGCAGAGCCTCGCTTACCCGTGCGTGCCATTCTCCTTTAGTGGTTGAGTTTAACGTCAAAAGCCTAGCTGTAAGCTAGACGGGGAATTAGAAACCCCGTCCGTCTGTACGGCGGGGTAGTTCATGAAGCATTGGCAAGAACAGCCGGAGAGGTCAACAATTCTAAGGCTGCTTTATATTGACTATCTGCCTGTGTAGCAAATTGGTTGGGGGCAATCGGTTCCCAGGTGACAACTCGATCGGGCATAATACCCAACTTATTGATATCGTGATGGTTGGGAGTTTCATACTTGGCAACGGTCACTGCCAAACCAGACCCATCCGACAAGTCAAACAATGACTGGATTAAACCTTTACCAAAGGTTTTTTCGCCTACTAGGAAAGCGCGATGGTTATCTTGCAACGCACCGGCGAGAATTTCGCTGGCACTCGCAGTTCCCCGATTGACCAAAACTACTAGGGGATCTTTGGTTAGGGCGGAATCTGTGGCATCAAAGTTGCCGATGATTCCTTGTCGGTTTACTGTATAAACGATCGTGCCTTTATCCAACCAGTAGCGGGCAATTTCGATCCCGGCTTGCAACAAACCACCTGGATTGTTCCGCAAGTCTAGAATGTAGGCATCTGCCCCTTGTTCCTCTAGGCGCGTTATGGCGTTGGCAAACTCTTTAGCTGCGTTAGCGTTAAATTGATTGAGGCGAATGTAGCCAACGGGGATACTGTCTGAATCCCCTCGTAATTCTGCAAACACTGGATTGAGGGCAATGCGATCGCGTACCAGTTTAATTTCTTGTGGTTCTGTCTGACCTCGTGCTACTCTGAGGGTGACGTAAGTACCTATAGGCCCACGCATACGGGCTGCTGCTTCGTCGAGGCTGATATCCTTTGTGGGGACACCATTAATTTCCAAGATGCGATCGCGCGATTGAATACCTGCCTCCTCTGCCGGTGAACCAGCAATCGGTGCCAAAACTTGTAATTCGCCTGTCTCTTCATCCAGGGCAATTTGCAGCCCTACTCCTGTTAGCTCTCCAGAAGTCGTTACCTGTAAACTGCGATATTGGCTAGGCTGGAGATGTCGCGTAAAAGGATCGTCTAGACTTGCCAGCATTTGCCTAATTGCGGCGTAAGTTTCCTCTCGATTTTTCAGCGGTTCCTTTATAACCTTTTGCCGCACGAACCACCAGTTTTGATGATTGAATGTGTCATCAACATACGACTGGTTGACAATTCGCCAGACTTGTGTTAGCAATTTTTGTTCTTCTGTGAAAGCCGAGGCAGGCGGTGTCCACCAGCCCAGGAAGAAAACAATTGACACGAATAGCAGAAGTCCAAGCCGAAAAAAACGATTTTTCATACCACAAATTTTAGAGATCATTTTACATAGGTCTTACGCATTTTGACTTGCCCCCTTCTTCCTTAGCCTGTGTCAGACTGAAAGTCAGTACGAGAATTATTGAACTTGTGATTGAGGTAGAAGTTCACAACTCACTACGAGCCTTCCTGCGATCGCTAGGAGCAGCATACTGGCCCCATCATTTAACGATGGCAAGGCTGGTAGCACGCGCTTTGCGACTGGGGCGCAGCGCCCTGATTCAGGTGGGATTTCCCGCAGGCATCAACCAGCGGTATCGCCTGAGCTATTTGGCACCAGCCTTGATCTGGCCGGGGCCAGTCATTTTGGTAGCCACGGAAGCCGTGCAGCAACGTCTGCTCAAGGTGGAAATTCCCCAGTTGCTGGGGTGGATTCGCAATCCGAAGGCGATCAGAACTGGCAATGCTTTGCCTGATGCCGATTTCCAGGGACTGTTACTCACCACGCCAGAAGCTTGGTTAGCCGATCGGCTCACAACGCAAGAGCTATTTGGCACTGGTATTCCTACGATTGTAGACGGCGTTGATGATTTGGAAGTTTGGACTCGTAACCAGCTGACTGTTGCTATAAAACCCAAGGACTGGGACGAACTGATGTTGGCGAAACCATCCCAGGCAAGGGCAATTCGCAATGCACGGGTGCAACTGACTTTGGCGGTGTTCCAGCATCCCCCCAATCCCTACGAATGCTGTCTGATTGAACCTCCCGAACAAGATATCTTGAGGCGTTTGTATCGTGAATTAGGAAACCTTGATGAAGCAGAGGAAAATATATCGCCTGCTGACTTAGATTTACCAAATGTCTGGAGAATTTTTTGGCAGCAATTTCAAAGCGATGGACAGCTAGTTTGGGCAGAAATTGCCCGCCGCCAAGGTCAGTTTTCTTTGTACTGCGGCCCAGTGGATGTGGCTTCAAATCTTAGCAGCATCTGGGATCGACAGCCGGTGGTTCTAATCGGCGGTGCTTTGGAGTTGGAGGCAGAGGCTCCTATGTATCGCCAGCGCTTGGGGTTGGGAGATTTAACTTGTCTGAAGTTCTCTCCAGATCGTCAAAATGAATTGATTCATCTGTATCTGCCAGATGGACTGCCTATGCCCAATACGCCACAATTTCAAGCTGCTCTCCTGTTGGAAATCCGCAGACTGCTTATTGTTAGTACAGCGGTTCCGGGACTGACGGTTCTGTTAGTGAGCGATACGCCGCTCAAGGCTCAGGTGGCTGCGGTTCTGGCGGCTGAGTTTGGTTCGCGGGTTCAGGTAGAAAAAACTTGTTTGGATGATAATGGCATCTTGGTTACTGGTTGGGAATTTTGGCTGGCGCATCAGGATGTCCTACCGGCACCTCTTCTGTTGGCGATCGCAACTTTGCCTATTCCCTCTCTGGAAAATCCCCTGGTGGCGGGTCGAGTTGCCTACTACAAGCAGCAGCGTCAGGATTGGTTTCGCCTGTATCTGTTGCCAGAAGCTCTTACCTCTCTGCAACGAGCGATCGCACCCGTGCGGGAAACCCAAGGCGCTCTAGCCCTGCTAGACAGCCGTGTCATCCACCGCAGCTACGGTCAGCAGGTATTAGCGGCTCTGGGGCCATTCGCTAAAATCAATTATTTAGACCTCAACCTGTTGAGTTTCGATCGCTAAAATCACTCTTTCGATTGACTGCTAAAAAATTTTGTATATAATTGTATTTTTGTCAAAAAGCTGGCGATCGTCGTAACACTGACGTTATCATCAATCCAAAGTTAGATTTTACTACTTTAGAGTTATGGGCGAAGCAAAGCGGCGTAAGGCCACTCTCGGAGAAAAATACGGCCAAGAATCCTCCCTGGGCCGATGGTTACCAGTTACTAAATCTCAAGCAGAAGCGTTTGTCCAGTGGACAACTCGTGGTGCTTGGATTGGTATTGGCTTATTGGTTGTTGCCTGGGTTAGTGTCCGATTCATTGGCCCAGCCCTGGGTTGGTGGCAAGTTAATTAAATCTTGCCTAAAGATCGCAAATTTAGACATCTGGGCGCAGTCGGCTTAAGAAAATCTGTATTTTTCTGCCTTGCCTGCTGCTAAAGTATTTCTTTGGAAGGAACGGGATTTATCTTTTGGCGTCTAAGATGCAGTGGTGTCGATCGTAATGTCACTCTGGATACGTTGCCGATGCGATCGATCGGTTAAGCTAGAACGAAGCAGTTAGTCGTACCGTTCAAAAGACTTGTAGCCCTTTTGACCAAACCCAGAATGTCTGAATTATTAAGAAAATGTAAAACCAGTCTACAATTAGGTGTGGTGGTTGGAGGATAACCGTGTTTATCAGACTTGCAGAGCAACACCGCCAATTTGTTCAAGATCTAGTGATGAATCTTCAAGCGCTGGCGGTCGTCCTAGAGCGTAGAGGATACCTTGCTTCTTGCTATACCTGCGGCGGCCAAATGACGAGCGCCTCCTTTATGGTTAGCTTGGGTGACGGTCATTTGATTCGATTTTTAGTATCGGATTACGGCATCACTTGGACAGAGATGCGAGACGATCGGGAATTAATGAAGCTAGAAGGTGCAGAGGCCATCTCTCAGCTACAGGAACTGGCTAATTTGGTTAAATACCAATTTGAAGCCTCTGAGCCTTGTGTTGTCAGCGCCAAAGCAGATTTCAAACGTTGACAGATTCGCCCCTTTCCCACTTCCTTTAGGCGTGGCAAAAGCCCTTTGGCTAAAGCCACAGTCAATTTTTTTGGGGTATAATCCATAGCATGGATATTCGGCTAACGTTTGTGACCGATGTCATGATTTGTGAGGATTTTTAGGAACGGTATATATAACTTGTAATTGCGAGAAATCCGGCGTCGGCAGTAATCCCGTTGGTGGGCGTAATTTTTGGCAGTAAGTTTTTTGATTTAGATGGGTGTGCGGTAGTTCGCTTAATAAAAATTAGGAAAATTTAAAAAAAATTCAGTAATTGTGCGGGACTCACAGAAGCTTAAATATCATAACTTAAAAAGTAGGGAAACGGCGCTCCTGGAGTCGTCTGAAGGTGTCAAGAACTCGCCGTTAACCAAGAGCGGGTAGACGGGAACTTGTAAAAAGCTCTAACTTGACCAGACTAAGGTTGAAGTTCTCAAGCGAATCTTAGCTCAGGCAAAAGCACCACTTAACTGACGGCTATGAATACCAATTCTGAAAACAAGGATGCCTACCCAAGCAATTTATATGTTGGCGGCAATTCCCCTCCCGCTAACCCTAGCGGGTATAACGGGAGTCCCCTTGACGCATCAAAGATGGAACTGGAAAAACGCCTCGGTTTATACCAGGTATTTTTAAAGATTTACGAGCATAATCGCGGTTTACTGGATGAAATTCTCCAGTTAGAAAACGCATCCTCTCCATCTCTGAGCGGCTTTACACCAGCTTACGTACAAGGAGTGGTGCAGGGGCAGCAAGCTTATATAAACACCAATTTGGTTGACGGGAAAACGCAGCGGCTATTTCAGCCTCAGAGAGTCTGGGTGATTGGCCGCGATCGTCGTATTGCCTTACCAGTTCGGGATCAATGGATGTCTCGTCGCCACGCTGCCATTCAGTACGTCCACAACGAAGGTTTTTACTTACTTGACCTAAACAGCACCAATGGTTCCTTTGTCAACGGCGAACCAGTTTTAAAGCGCATACTGCTCCAAGATGGCGATCGAATACGCTTGGGGAGTTTAGCCATTTCTTTTTTCTTCGGTCAGACTTGTCAAACAGTGGAGGCAGTATCCCCAGAGCTACTGACTCAAATCAACGGAATTACACAGCCTCACCCAGCACCAATAGCAGATCCCATGTTCACATCGATTTTAGAGGAGGAGCCATTCCTTGCCAAAGCCCCAAAAAATACATTTACGATCCACAGACAGGAAGCCGCTTCCGAAAATCCAACCTCACCATCTTCTTTGCCGCACTTGAGCGCAGCTGAGCGATCGGAGATTTTAGACCGTTTTCTCAGCAGTCGCCAGACCCCTGTGGATAAAAATTGAGTCAATCAATTTTGGATTTTAGATTTTGGATTTTGGATTCTAGGATTTTGGATTGACTCCAAGGATGAATCCGGGGGCGACCAAACCCAAAGACCAAACAAGAGAGTGGAAGAAAGCGGCTCTTTCGGAGTTGCTATGCTTTTGTTCATTTAAGAACATTTTTATTGATTTTCTCCTCTCCCACTCTCCCACTCTCCCCCTCTACTCAAATAGCATAGTAAGTACGGAAGAGCCGGTCTTTGGGGTTATTCTACGTCCTCTAGCATCTCTTCTTCCTCGGCTATATCGCTTGGATGCGCGACAGAGTTGGCAGAGACTACGGCTCCCTTTTCTAGTTTTTCGCGGATCTGCTGCTGAATTGCTTTGGCCACTGGGGCATTCTCATCTAAATACTTGATGGCGTTGTCCCGACCTTGGGCGATATTTTCAGCGTTGTAGCTGTACCAAGCTCCTTTACGGATAATCACGCCGATCTCTTCGGCAATGTCCACAATACAGCCCATAGTGGAAATGCCTTTGCCGAAGATAATGTCAAACTCGCCAATGCGGAAGGGGGGAGCGACTTTATTTTTGGCAACTTTGACTTTGACGCGGATACCAAATTCTTCTGCGCCTTTTTTCAAAGTTTGAATGCGGCGAATGTCCAGTCGCACTGAGGCGTAGAACTTGAGCGCGTTACCCCCAGTGGTGGTTTCTGGGTTACCGTAGGTGACGCCGATTTTTTGGCGCAGTTGGTTGAGGAAAATTACGGTACAGCCGGATTTACCGATGTTGCCTGTGATCTTACGCAGGGCTTGGCTCATCAAGCGAGCCTGTAAACCCATGTGGGAATCACCCATATCGCCTTCAATTTCAGCGCGAGGCACCAGCGCCGCTACGGAGTCAATCACTACGACATCAACTGCCGCAGAACGAACTAGCTGATCGACTATTTCTAAAGCTGATTCGCCATTGTCCGGTTGCGAAACGAGCAGATTTTCAATATCGACGCCCAGGGCTGCGGCGTAGGTGGGATCGAGGGCGTGTTCGGCATCGACAAAGGCGGCAATGCCACCAGATCTTTGCACTTCCGCGATCGCGTGCAGCGCCACTGTCGTCTTACCTGAACTTTCTGGGCCGTAAATTTCAATTACCCGTCCCTTCGGTAAGCCACCACCCAGGGCTAAATCTAAAGTTAGTGCGCCGCTAGGGATGGTTTCTACCCTCATCCGGGTCGCATCTCCCAAGCGCACTATGGCTCCTTTACCAAATTGTTGCTCAATTTGCTTGAGTACCAGGTTTAGAGCTTTTTCTTTGCCAGCTGTATCATTTGTTGCAATAGCCATTTGTGCCTCTAGGATAGGAGGTTTAAAATTTGGTAGTCTGGGAGTTAAGACTAGAACAGATATACTATTCTAGTTTAGACTTTCCCAACCGTACTGGAATGTCCCAGGTTGTTTAATCTATATTAAGGATCTGAGCATTGTCGGTCTTTTGGCGTAATGTCCAATTTTATCGTAAAAAATAGCAATTAGGAATCAGATTTCCTCGATCGCACTTGTGATGACTTCGTACCTTTCCGATACTATAATTCCAGAGACAGCTTTATCAGTGGGTGGGTTGACAGACTATATCCAGAGTCTGTTAGAAGAGGATGACCACCTGCGGCAGGTATGGGTGTTTGGAGAAGTCTCCAGTGCCAACCGACATTCTAGTGGGTTGTTTTTTACGCTGCAAGACTCAGACGGGAAAGCGACGATTCGCTGCGTGGTGTGGACTAACCAACTCGGCAAACTGGTACAGATGCCAGTGCGCGGGGAACAGCTGATTATTTTGGGCAATATTCGTGTCTATCGTCAGCGGGGAGAGTATCAGCTGACTGTTTGGCAGGCTTTCCCGGCGGGGGAGGGGTTGCAAGCGTTGCGTTATCGCCAACTGCTCAAGCGTCTAGAAGCCGAAGGTTTATTTGCTGAGGAAAGAAAGCGATCGCTTCCTTCTCATCCCCAAACGATCGCCGTCGTCACCTCACCTTCTGCCGCCGCTTGGGGGGATATACGGAAAACACTGAAATTTCGATATCCGGGATTGCACGTACTGTTTTCACCGGCTCAAGTGCAGGGCGATGGGGCACCAGCTTCTATTGTGGCAGCGATCGAGCGGGTAGAGCGGGATGGTCGGGCGGAAGTACTAATTTTGTCGCGGGGAGGTGGTGCAGTTGAGGACTTGGGCTGCTTTAATGATGAAAGGGTGGTGAGAGCGATCGCTCAGTGTTCCATTCCGGTTATGACTGGAATCGGTCATCAGCGAGATGAATCTTTAGCTGATTTGGTAGCTGATTTCTGCGCTCATACTCCTACATTTGCGGCTCAGGAAGTTGTGCCCGAACTCACTAATCTAATTGTTGAACATCAAGAGCGAATTGCTACATTGCATGAAGTTGTAAATCGGCAATTAGAAATAGCTCAAGATAAAATGGAACAGCTGCGAAATCGCTTACGGCGACTGCGGTTAGATAGGCAAGTTCAGCAAGAAACTCAGTCGCTTAGTTGGTTGCGTCAACGTTTGGTGCAAACAACAACCCAGCGATTTGAGCAAGCCGATCGGCACTGTCAGCTATTATCGCAAAAGTTGGAAACTCTCGACCCAAAAGCTGTGCTGCAACGCGGTTATGCAGTAGTCCGACAAGAAGATGGAAGTATTGCTCGTTCTGCTGCTAGTTTAAAATTAGGGCAGCAATTGTCGCTTCAGCTGGCTGACGGTCAGGTTCAAGTAAAAGTTATTGAGATTTTGGATAATATTTTAACCACCAAGACGCGAAAGACACGAAGAAGATTAAAGAAGGATGATTGATGATTAATTCTACAGATATTTCATTTCAGAATGATTGGAATTACGAAGAGAATGTCGCCAAAATAGAAAAGATAGTTGCCCAAATTGAATCGGGTAAGTTAGAACTGGCTGAAGTTTTTGAGGAATTTTCGGCTGCTGTTCAATACTTGCGCCAATGCGAAACTTTTTTGCAACAGAGACGGCAACAAGTTGATTTGTTGATTGAAACGCTGGTGGATGAGCCAGAATCTTTTTGAAGAATGTTGAAAGAGCGATTTGGCTTCGATCGCTTCCATTTCACAGATAGCCTTTTTACATAGGTTAAGCGATACTACCACGCTTGCGGGTTTCCTTGTAAGATGTTCCCACATTTCTTAACCCTGCTCTAATCATTTGTTGTTCGAGAAGGGCAAAGAAACGAGCGCGATCGGCCCCTTTTACAACCGCCTGATTGTGTGCTTCAGCAAGAACTACTGGATAACCATAACCTTTGTGAATTTGCGCTAACATCAAACCAAGGGATAGATCCAGCAATGCCGAATTTTCTGCCACCCATGCCGGAACTTCAATTCGGGCAATTTCGCTGCCAACGTGGACATAGCAAAAATAGATTTTGTGGGCATCGTCGTAGAAATTTAGAATTTTATTAGTACTGCGCCACAGAGTACTGCGTTGTCCCGGTTTCAAACGAGATGCCCAAAGAGCTGTATCGCGTAAAGGATCGAAAACTTGGCACGGCGCTTTCTCTAAGTTGTCGCAATGAACAACGCAGTTAGGGGTAGAATAAGTACAAGCTTGTAAGCGCAGAAAGTTGAGGGATTCGCTGCTGCGAGAGGCGCTGAGGTAGCCTAGCAGGGGAATGCCAGCTAAGCGCATTTGTGACCAAGCTTCCATAATTGGAGGTATGAGGCGATCGCACGCATCAGATGGTAGCTGATCTAAAAACCAGTAGAGTAAGGAACCATCCACCATTGCCAAAGTAGGGGCTGCCAATTTTGGATTTTGCGCGAAGTGGGCGTCTTGGCGGTTCCCGTCACGATGCCCACCTTCGCAAGAGAGGATTTTGGATTTTGGATTGGAAAGTTCGGATTTGGGATAATCTTGTTTCTGGTTTTCTAACTCCTGATTATCTACTTGACTTTTTGCCCAACTTATAGACAACTCTGCTAAAGCTACTGCTTCAGAAACAGTGCGCCGATAACCCATCCATTCCTCAGTGCGAATACCCCATTGGCGAGAAACATACAGATCTTCGGGGCGATAGAAAACTTCTGGTAGACTATCCAATAAAGGATGACGCCCCTGTCCGTAGTGCAACACCACCCGACCTATATTGATCAGATAGCAGTAGGCTATTTCGTGGTGACTGGGAGCAATTTGGGAACCATCGGTGGCGATGACAGTATGAGCTTTTGGAGGAACTGGAATGTCAATGCAGGTATCTAATGGCTCAACTGGTACGGGAGGGGAAAATATGAAGCGATCGCGCCATTGCTCTATTTTATTCTCCAATTCTGCCTGTCTGCCATGAGCCTCTTCCAGCAATTTCTGAGCCACTTCCAACCGTTGGCGACCCGCCGCCGCCTCTAAGGTCAGGTGTTGGCTCAAACCTTGCATTTGTCGCGCTAATTTTGTTAAGTCAAGCATAGTGTTTAATTTTTATATAAATTTTTACGCCCTAACACACCATTTTGACCAATTTTAGATTGGACTTATTGCAAAAGTACGAAATCTAGGATTTTTTTACCACAGATGAAGAGGGATGAAGAGGGATGAACACAGATGGATTTAATGATATATCTTTAAATTTGGCAAGAACTTATTAAAGAATTGCCGATTTTAGATTTTTTTCTGGCCTAAAAATTCGGCTTCTCATATCTGCATTTATCTGCGTACCCGGCGGGAAGGCTGCGCCTACATCACTATTCATCTGAGGTAAAAAATTAACCAACCATAACAATAGAGAATTTGAGGATATCAAGTAAAGTCGATCGCAGATCGCTCAATTTTAAGGCCAAACCGAGAAATCCTCAGCAAACTGGGAGAGGGATAACAGCTTAATCCGTGTATCTTGGCGAACAGATTCGTGCTGTGCTGGCGTGTTATATCCCCAATCAGCGAGATAGAGTCTCACAGCGTCCAAGTCTGGTTGCTTTTGTACCGATCGCAAAGTTTTTAGCCGATCTTCCACAAACCAGATGACTGGTGGTTCTGCTGAGGCTGCGATCGATTCTCGTAAAATCTCAGACTTCTGACGCTGCGACTCTTTACCAAATATCGAGCCTTCCGCCATCTCGATATTTTGTTGCTGCAATAACTGCCAAACAAATCGTCCCTCTTTGGTAGTGATAATCCTCAGTTGTACGGGACTGGCGATTAGCTGTTGCAATCGTTCGACAATGCCGGGATAGAAGCGATGCAGACTCAGCCATTCAGCTAAATCCCTAGCAATCCATTCATCCCTAATATTATCTAGCTTTTTACCAATATCTGCCGCCACAAGACCTTCTTCCTTGAGGATTTGCTTTGCGATCGCCACCCAGTCGGGCCAAATCTTTTCCTCAGCAATCCCCACCAGCAACGCACGTAGCAGCACAGGCATCTCCCAGCCTACCTCAATCACTGGTCGCAGCCGATAGAACCTGGGTGCTAAATCCTCCGGCGGCGTCAAACTCGTAGGCGACCAGACTTGACAGTAGCAGCGCCAAGCTGTCTCAAAATACTCAATCAGCCCGTCACAGATCACACCATCAAAGTCAAGGGCTAGAATGTTGGGATTAATTATAGACATGATATCGATCAACTGGGGTGCAAGGATTCGAACCTCGGAATGGCTGGACCAAAACCAGCTGCCTTACCACTTGGCGACACCCCATTGCTTTCTCCTTAATTATAGTAACAGATAGTTATCGTAGTTTGTCAAGTACTTAAACAGAAAAAGGGGCTAGGGGGGAGTGGGGGAGTGGGGGAGTGGGGGAGTGGGGGAGTGGGGGAGTGGGGGAGTGGGAGAGTTGTTATGCTTTTGTTCATATTAAGAACATTTTTATTTCTTTTCTCCTCTGCTCCTCTGCCCCTCTGCCCCGGTCGCCATAGCATAGTAAGCACGGAAGAGCCCCTTTTCCCCAGCCCCTTCCCATTCAGGCGGGATAAATCCTCAACCGCCGGTTGGGGTCATCGCCAAAACTGGTCGATCGCAGGCGGTAATGCTCGACTAACTCGTGTTGCATCTTCCGCACGGTAGCCGATCGCGGCAACAACTCCACCGGCTGTCCCTTGGGAATCACAATTTGCTCCACAGCAAGTCTGGCTTCTTCCAGAGCTTCCAGCTCGTCTTCAGAGCCGCTTTGAGTAAACAACCTCAGATCGGCACTTTCTGGCGAGCCAGTATCATCAATGTTCAACATTCGTTGCAGAGCATGAGTAATCTGGGGAATAGTGCTGTCCTTAATCGTGTGGATAGGAACGTGATGAGCTTTGGCAACGTGCCGTAACTTAGAATGGTTTTTTACGTGCGACCTGAGCGCCAAAACCACATCCGCACTATCGAGATCCTTCGTTAGCACCATCGGCAAATTCAGCACGCGAACTACCTGCTCCAGTTGATGACGACTGACGCCGTAGGGATAGACGTGCAGAGGCAAATCTTCCCCATTCGGCCCTGATTTGTTGGCATCGCTATCAAACAACATCGGCTGCTGGAAAGAGGCATTCAGCAATTGCTCAAAACTCTTCTCCTCAGAAGAACGCTCTGTTTCTGGTTTTGTAGATAACGGCATCATCTGTCCGGAGGCTCGCCAGCCACTCGATCGCGCATTCGATCCTGATGAGGTAGTTGTCGCTACCGTCGGTGTACTGGGTGATGACCGTGTGATCTTGACCTCGCCAGTTTCGCTAACCGTCCTAACTTGAGGATTCGGCTGGCGTCCTCGCAGCAGGTTATCTACCGTGTCAGCAGTGTTCTCGTGTATCACCCAGCGCTGCCGTTCCAGCATTTCCACCGCAATTTCAAATGTCGGCGGCGCTTTGCGCTCCAACACTGTTTTTTGAGAGCCCCGGCGGCGAGCCTCTTCATCTCCCAGCGTCACAGCCTGAATACCGCCAACCAAATCAGACAGGGTTGGGTTTTTAATCAAGTTTTCAATCTGATTGCCGTGAGCGGTGCCAACCAACTGGACGCCCCGTTCCGCAATGGTTCGAGCGGCTAAAGCTTCCAGTTCCGTACCGATTTCATCAATAACGATGACTTCTGGCATATGGTTTTCCACTGCCTCAATCATCACCTGATGCTGAAGTTCGGGACGGGCAACTTGCATTCTTCTGGCCCGACCGATCGCGGGGTGCGGAACGTCTCCATCACCGGCAATTTCATTAGATGTGTCGATAATCACAACACGCTTATCGAGTTCATCCGCTAAAACGCGGGCGATTTCTCGTAAAGCGGTTGTTTTACCAACACCAGGACGCCCCAGCATCAAAATCGACTTTCCAGTCTCTACCAAGTCGCGGATCATGCCGATCGTGCCAAAGACAGCCCGCCCAACGCGACAGGTCAAGCCAATAATTTCCCCGCTGCGATTGCGGATGCCGCTGATCCGGTGTAGGGTTTGCTCGATCCCAGCGCGGTTATCCCCGCTAAAATTTCCTACCCGTTCTATGCAATAATTGAGGTCTTCTTGCGAAATAGGCCGATCTGACAAGTATTCTGCCTTACCTGGGAAACGGGCCTCTGGGCGTCGGCCCAAATCCATCACTACCTCAACTAAACTGTTTTGGGAGGGGTGATTATCCAAGACCTGTCGAAGTTCTTGGGGCAAAATTTCCAACAATTTATTCAGATCGTCTGTAATCTGCATTCTTCCTACGGCGACGTTTTTGACACTAACTTGCGATTCAGGGTTGTCCTGTTTGTCGAAAGGAGTCGTACCGTTAGGATTTTTCATCATGTTTGGGGTAAACAAGTGGTGACGTGAAGGATCGATAGGTGGAGCAAAAGTTTGTGAGGCAGGTTTAACCAAATTGTCTCTTATTCCACAACATAGTGGGTAAACCTACAGAGGCAAGTAAGAAAAGTATTTGGTATGAGCTTTTGAATTTCTTCATAATACATTTATATTACAATATTTTGGGCTGACTTAATTTGGGAAACCAGGTTATGCGCTAGGGCCACAGCTTGCCAGAGAAGTTCGGGTTCATCTTCCAGGCGAACTGACTGAGGGACTAAGTGCTGAGTGAGGGAAATTTCTTTGCCTGCTGCTGGCGTAGAAACCATCTCTGTTTTTTCTAATCGATCTAGAATTGGCGACAGCAGTACACGAGCGTAGCTACCATAGGCAATCCCTGCGATATATTTGTCGGGCATGGGATACCTGTCTCCTCTGCTTCCCAATGCTGGATTGAGTAAGCCCATTGCTTTTAGCTTGCTAACGGTGTGGCTGTTGGTGCCTCCTGCTAATTGCACATATCCCGGTAACCCGGCGGACAACACTTTTTGACCTAATTTCACGGCTGCATGGGTGGTTCCCGCGCCAATATCACCGCTCATGGGACGCCCGTCGGTCTGCCAAATGAGGGGACAAGGGAGGGGATTGATTAAGTCATAGAGCGATCGCAAGTAGTCAATCAGTCCTTCACCATCGGGACAGCTGATGGCGATCAGTTTGAGTCGATTAATCCTGGGTGCGATCGCGATCCAAAGTCTTTCAAAATCTTTCTGACGCCCGATCTGCGTATGGATTTCCAGTGCATCCACCCCTGTTTCCAGCACTAAGGGTGCGATCGCTGACGGCGTTGATACATAAGAACGCGCAAAAATCAACTGGCTCGGACAAATTGGCAAACACCTACCGCAGCCATAGCAGATGCGATCGACAACTCCAGAAAATTGGTCATTAGCGCGCTCGAACACAATTGCTTGAGCTGGGCAAACCATGAGGCAGGGACGGGGGCATTCCGTCGGACACTCAGTCGAGTTAAATTCCGCCTTGCGAAAATGCGGATCTTCCCCATCATTCAAACTCACCATCAGCCACGGCAAACCCTCAAAACCAAACCCTCGCCGCTTGGCTTGGGCCCTAAGACACGCAGCAGCCCGCAACGCATCTTGTGCGGCGGCGATAACAGCGCGATCGGCGGAAACGTCAATACAATCAGCGCCCGCCAAAGTATATGCCAAAGTAATATTCCGAACAGCAGGGAGGTGTTGGAAGCTGGCCCCGCAGATCAGCTTAAACCAGCACCCCTCCTTTAGGGAACGTAAAGGATAGGAGATATTAGCCACACTTATATGTTACTGCGTTCCTCACCAAAACGGGAGGCGATCGTCCTACCTATACGATACGCTTCCCACGCCTAATCATTAACCGCGTTTAGCAGCACTTCAGCTAGAGTCATATCTGCCATGTCATCCATAGTTACAGTGTCACAGATATCAAACTTCGCCCCAGCACCCTGAAGGTCATCATCCAAAGCTTTGAGAAACCGGCTTGCCGTTGCATCTGAACCCACTTGAATCATCGTAATTGCCAGTTCTTCATCTGTGTCCATCTGGCGAGACGCTTCAATAATCGCTTTCATCACGCCTTTGCGGTCATCCGGTTCACCATCCGTCACAACTATAATAGTTTCTCCGCTAGGCTTGGTCTGACCCGCTGCTTTACGCTCAAAATAACGGTTAGTTGCATCTTGTAGCACCCCAGCTAAGTTAGTAGTGCCAGCAGGGTCATTTTCTTGAAAGATTTGTGCGACTTTAGTGGAAGTTACATTGTCGTATCTTTTGAATCGGCTGGAAAAGAGGTAAACCGTGATGCCATCAGGATCGAACTGTTCGCATTTTCTTGCTATTGCCAGAGTAGATTCCTGTGCCGTTTCCCAGCGGCTTCTACCACCCGGTTGATCCGGCGTAGACATACTGCCGCTTTTGTCAATAATTAAGGTGTAATCTCTATTTTCCATGACAATAACCTCCTTGTAGTAATCAGCAATTATCTTTAGTCTGAAACGCGGTTTCTTTAAACAATACCTTCGCCATTTTTTTCAAACGCCCGCAGGCTGGAAGCCTGGGGCTACACATACCAAGCCCACCTTCGTGGGCTTCCGTTCTTATAGCCTGCGAAGGCAGGCTTTGTTTGTATAGCCCCACAGGCTGGAAGCCTGGGGCTACACATACCAAGCCCACCTTCGTGGGCTTCCGTTCTTATAGCCTGCGAAGGCAGGCTTTGTTTGTATAGCCCGCAGGCTGGAAGCTTGGGGCTACACATACTAAGCCCACCTTCGTGGGCTTCCGTTCTTATAGCCTGCGAAGGCAGGCTTTGTTTGTATAGCCCGCAGGCTGGAAGCCTGGGGCTACACATACTAAGCCCACCTTCGTGGGCTTCCGTTCTTATAGCCTGCGAAGGCAGGCTTTGTTTGTATAGCCCCACCCTTCAGGGTGAGAGGGTATTTTGGCAAAGGTATTGTTTAAAAAAACCCGGTTTATTAGATCTGTCACTTTGGCGATCGAGTATTAACGTAAGTTGCTAGTTAGTAGTAGGTACATTGTTGCGCTAAAAGAGCGCTAAAGTGCAACTACGTACCTAACTAGCAACTTGGGTTATTAGTCGCTAATCGCATTTAGCAACACTTCGGTCAGAGTCATCCCCTCCATATCATCAAGCGTTACTGTATCAACAATGTCAAATTTGGCACCAGCGGTTTGCAAATCGTCATCCAAGGCTTTGAGAAACTTGGCTGCCGTTTGATCTGTGCCAACTTGAATGAAGGAAATCGCTAATTCTTCATCTCTATCCAGATGGCGAGATGCCTCAATAATTACTCGCATCACAGCTTTGCGATCGTCTGGTTCACCATCGGTGACTACCAAAATCGTCTCGCCATTTGCCTTTGTTTGACCCGCTGCTTTACGTTGAAAGTAGTTATCTGTGGCATCTTTTAGTACACCTGCTAAGTCAGTAGTGCCAGAAGGGTCGTTTTCTTGAAATATCTGGGCGACTTTGCTAGATGTCACATTATCCAAGCGTTTGAACCTGCCTGAAAATAGGTAAAGCGTAATTCCATCAGGGTCAAACTGTTCGCATTTTCTCGCTACCGCTAGGGTAGACTCTTGTGCGGTTTGCCAGCGAGTTCTACCACCCGTTTGGTCTGGGGTAGACATACTGCCGCTTTTGTCAATAATTAATGTATAATCTCGGTCTTCCAACAAAGAACCTCCTTGCATAATAGACAAACTCCACGGATTGTCACGGTTTCTTTATCTAGCCTAGACGACATTTCTGACTATGGCTATTATGGCTTAGTTTCTCGCAAAGCTTGCAAGTAATCGATCGCCGCCTCCAGTTTAGAAGGGTAGTCGTAGGCAAATTCTTCAAACCACAGCCCCTCTGCTGAACGTATATTTAACTTTTTCAACCACTCTTGAGCTTCTTTTGTCAGTGCTTGCCGTTGTTGCTGCTTAATTCTTTCTTGTCGAAGTTGTTCTTCTTTCAGTTGTTGCTGTCTTTTCAGTTCTTCTTCTTTCTGTTTTTCTTCAACCTCCGCCTTTAGTTCGACAAGTAAGCTATTTTCAGCAGAGGAGGAAACAATAGTTTTTTGCCAAGACACCTGAGCTTGTCGAGGAGGTAGTGGTGGTAGCTGAGGAGAGCGTTTTTCTGGGAAAGGTTGCTGTTCTTTCGCTGGTTTAGGTTGAGCTTTTTCCTGATATTCAGCTTTAATCTCAGCTAATAAATTATCCTCTGGCGAAGATGGAGCGACATTCTTTTGCCAATAAACCTGAGTTTGATGCGCGGGTATTTGTGGTAGCTGAGTAGAGGGTTCCTCTTTCAAAGGTTGCTGTTTTTTCGGAGTTTTGGGTTTCTCTTTTTCTTCATACTCACCTTTGATATCGGCTAATAGATCATCTATCGATTCCATAATTTTTCATCCCCAAAGGCTGCTAAAAACTACTTCAGCGATTTTTTATAGCAGAGGCTCTCAGATTTTATTTTTAAAATCCGCTCGCAGTTGAGAACACATCTAAATCTATCTGCTATAAGCTGATTTCATCTGCGGTCAAAAAGATCTACAACCTACTTTTCAAATCGGCTTTTAGTCAGTGATAGCATTAAGCAGAACTTCAGTCAGAGTCATATCTTCCATGTCATCCATAGTTACTGTGTCTACAATGTCAAACTTCGCACCAGCATTTTGCAATTCGTCATCCAAAACTTTGAGGAACTTGGTTGCCTGAGCGTCAGTGCCGACTTGAATAAAAGAAATAGCCAATTCTTCATCCCGATCGATATGTCGAGATGCTTCTATAATTACACGCATCACAGCTTTGCGATCGTCCGGTTCACCATCGGTCACTACTAAAATGGTTTCTCCATTCGCCTTGGTTTGCCTAGCTGCTTTGCGCTGAAAATAGTTGTTGAGGGCATCTTGGAGGACACCTGCTAAGTCAGTGCGTCCAGATGGCTCGTTTTCGTGGAATATTTGAGCAACTTTGTTGGTAGTTACATTGTCATAGCGCTTAAATTTACCAGAAAACAGATAAACTGTGAGACCATCTGGGTCAAGCTGTTCGCATTTACTGGCTAAGGCGAGGGTAGATTCCTGCATTGCAACCCAACGACTTTGCCCACCCGGCTGGTCTGTTAGCGACATACTGCCGCTTTTGTCAATTATTAAGGTATAATCACGATTCTCAAGCATTAGCGTCTTCCCTATTAGCTCGGTCTTATTCCAAGGTATCAAAACCAGAAAGCCGAGGGCTAGAAAAGTCAAAAGTCAAAAGAAAATAGGGGCTAGGGGCTAGGGAAGAAGGAAGGTTACTCCCCCACTCCCCCACTCCCCCACTCTCCTCCTCCCCCTTTCCCACTCTTAAGCGGCAAGCAAAGTGTCTCTGAGGGGTGTCCAGCGGAAGGCCCGATCGCCTCCCATTTCCACCACCAACTTAACTCGCGGCTCCAGACTGGGCAAATTCGCCAAATATTCAACCTCTTGACGGGAAAGAATCTGGCCTTCTATTATCCACAGCACCAGTCCCTTTGACTTGGGCGGCAGCTGTTCGAGCTGATAGTTCACGATCGGCGGTATATAATACACATCGCCGACTGCTGCACCGCTGCCGAGGCTTTTCTTCCCTAAGTGGGGAGGACGCACCCCATGAACTCCAGTCAAGTACATCGCCACATCACCCAGCCCCCGTGCAGTTATGTTCAGGGTCGTATACCCCGCTGCCCGTATCCGCCGTTGGTAGCGACCTTCAAATCCTCCCTCAAGGGGTGCGTAGACCCCCAGTGCGCCTGTCTTTTCCAGGGCTCGAATTAGATCCTTCCCAGTTGCGATCAATCCCATAAACTTGCGTTTTACCCGCCAAATGGCTTTAAAAAACGTTACATCTACTGCTATTGTAGTCCTGGGGGTTGTAATTTCTGAAGAATTTGCCTGTCTTGGTAATCCTCTAAGTCTGCGATCGTTACCAAAAAAAAATCTCCTAAAGACTAGACAAGGTAAAAAAAATAGTTTATATTATTGGATCGTGGCTAAAGTTTCAGTTTGCTTCGTTTTCTATGAAGGGCGGAAAGCAAACTTGGATACCACCAGTCAAAGGCGAACTGGTTCCCCCTGGCAGAAAAAACGGATTTCTGCATCAAAAAGTAGGGGAAATTGGTCTCAAGCAAAGGTGGCGAAGGTAGATTGACATCTGAAGCCACATTTACATCGGGCCAAAAAAGGATACTAAGTGGCTTGCTGCTTAAGTCCCAGTGCCCAGAAGTAATGCCAAGGCTAACGTTTATTGGCCTTTGAAGAAAAAGCTTGAATTAGCTTGCCGACGCAGCAGAAGACTTCCTCCAAGCTGATAACTTGGAGTGGGGTTAACTGACTGGCCTGCATCTAAAGCGAGATGGCAGTTAAAACTGCCAATATGAAGTGGATTAAAGGCAACGAAAGCGTGATGAGTTATGAAAGCTGAGTTATGAGTTGAAAAACTTAACTCAAAATTCAAAACTCAAAAGTTTTGAAGGAGCTATTTGAATCCGAATTGATTGTAGTGCGTAAAAAAGGAGAAACCAGGTACTGTGGCTGTCGGTATCCTCGGCACTAAAGTAGGCATGACCCAAATTTTTGACGAAACAGGGAGAGCTATCCCTGTAACGGTCATTCAAGCCGGTCCATGCCCCATTACGCAGATTAAGACGCAACAGACCGATGGCTATACTGCCATCCAAGTTGGATTTGGCGAAAAAACTCAGAAAGGGATTAACAAGCCCGAACTGGGTCACCTAGCCAAGTCTGGTTCCCCCCCGTTGCGTCATCTGCATGAATATCGTTTAGAAAATACGGGTGATTACGAACTGGGTCAGCCGATCAAAGCAGATATTTTTACCCCAGGCCAAATTGTGGATGTTATGGGGACAAGTATCGGTAAAGGCTTTGCCGGTTATCAGAAACGTCACAACTTTAAGCGCGGCCCGATGGCGCACGGCTCTAAAAATCACCGTGCGCCGGGTTCGACTGGTGCTGGAACTACGCCGGGAAGAGTATATCCCGGTAAGCGGATGGCAGGTCGTTTGGGAGGCAAGCAAATTACGATTCGCAAGCTCGCGATCGTGCGTGTAGATGCAGAACGCAATTTGTTGCTGATTAAAGGAGCCGTTCCTGGTAAAGTAGGTGCCTTGCTCAGTATCACACCGACAAACAAGGTAGGGAAATAGTCATTAGTCATTAGTCATTAGTGACCCAATGACTGATTTGAGATTTCAGATTGAAAATTTCAGATTGAAAATTTTCAATTAAAAAGTAAAGTTTGGAAATCTAAAATCTAAAATCTTCCTTTTCCTAATGACCAATGACTTTTGACAAAGAACAGAGGACTAAGAATATGGTTAACTGTGTGGTGCGAAACTGGGAAGGTCAAGAGGTTGGGCAAGCGTCTTTGGAGTTGAAGGTTGCCAAAGAAGAAAACGCATCTCACATTGTCCACCGGGCGCTTGTACGCCAAATGACCAATGCAAGGCAAGGAACTGTCAGCACCAAGACTAGATCGGAAGTCCGTGGGGGAGGTCGCAAACCCTGGCGGCAAAAAGGAACTGGTCGTGCGCGTGCTGGTTCGATTCGATCGCCTTTATGGAGAGGCGGCGGTGTCATCTTCGGGCCAAAGCCAAGAGACTTTGAAGTTAAGATGAACCGCAAGGAAAAGCGACTGGCCCTGAGAACAGCTTTGATTAGCCGATCGGAAGATTTGGTTGTGGTTGAGGAATTTGCCGAAAAGCTACCCAGACCTAAAACTAAGGAATTAATGGGAGCGATCGGGCGTTGGGGCGTTCCAGACGCAGCGAAGATTTTGTTGATTTTGTCAGAACCAGCGGAAATGGTTTACCTATCAGCTCGCAACATTGCCAAATTGAAGTTGATTCGGGCTGACCAATTGAATGTATACGATCTGCTCTGGGCGGACAAAATAGTAACTACATCATCAGCTCTGGCCAAGATTCAGGAGGTGTACGGTGGCTGAGTATAATTTGCGGACACTGGCGGATTTGATCCGTCGCCCGCTCCTAACGGAAAAGGCCACGATGCTGATGGAGCAGGAAAAATACAGTTTTGACGTGGTTATCAAGGCAACAAAACCACAAATTAAGGCTGCGATCGAACAATTGTTCGATGTCAAAGTCACGGCTGTCAACACAATGACACCACCGCGTAAAAAGCGTCGGGTCGGCAGATTTCTTGGGTATAAATCTCAATACAAGAAAGCTGTTGTCACATTGGCATCTGGCGACGGGGAAAAAATTCGGCAGATCCTGTTCCCTGAAGTGTAGCGATTTTAGATTATTAGATTCAATTCTTCAATCCAAAATCCTAGAATCCAAAATCCTCTCATCCAAAATTCTTATGGGTACCCGTTCTTATCGGCCATACACTCCTAGTACGCGCCAGTGTACCATTTCCGACTTTGCTGAAATCACTCAGGGTGAGCCAGAGCGATCGCTGACTATATCAATACATCGCAAAAAAGGACGCAACAATCGCGGCGTGATTACCAGCCGCCGTCGGGGTGGCGGACACAAGCGTCTTTACCGAATCATTGACTTTCGTCGCGACAAGCACAACATCCCAGCTAAAGTAGTTGCCATTGAATACGACCCGAACCGCAATGCTCGGATCGCTTTGGTTAACTATCGGGATGGCGAAAAGCGATATATTCTGCATCCCAATGGCTTGATGGTTGGGACTACGATCGTTTCCGGCCCAGATTCTCCGATCGAAATTGGCAACGCCTTACCTTTAGGCAATATCCCCTTGGGTAGTAGCGTCCACAATGTAGAACTCTATCCAGGTCGAGGCGCACAAATTGTTCGCGCTGCGGGTGCCACCGCTCAAGTGGTAGCCAAGGAAGGCAACTACGTCTCCCTCAAACTGCCATCTGGAGAAGTCCGCATGATACTGAGGGAGTGCTACGCCACCATCGGACAAGTGGGCAACTTGGATGCCAGAAATTTGAGTACTGGTAAAGCAGGTAGAAATCGCTGGAAAGGTCGTCGGCCTAAAGTTAGAGGCAGCGTCATGAACCCTGTGGATCACCCGCATGGTGGTGGCGAAGGCAGAGCCCCTATTGGTAGAAGCGGGCCAGTAACACCTTGGGGTAAACCAACTTTGGGTGCCAAAACGCGCAAGCCGAATAAACCGAGTAATTCCTTAATCGTTCGTCGTCGCCGCAAATCCTCTAAGCGTGGCCGTGGCGGTCGGGAATCATAGAATTTTAGATTTCAGATTTTGGATTTTAGATTGGGGCTAGCTGAAGCGCAAATATTTGGGCAAATAAAGAGTTAACCAATAATCCAAAATCCAAAATCGAAATAATCCAAAATCCTCTCATGCAAAATCCAAAATTAAACTATGGGTCGCTCATTAAAGAAAGGTCCTTTTGTTGCAGATCATCTGCTCAGCAAGGTTGAAAAGTTGAATGGCAGGGGCGAAAAGCAAGTCATCAAAACTTGGTCGCGGGCTTCAACAATTTTGCCTCTAATGGTGGGCCACACCATCGCCGTACACAATGGCCGTCAGCACGTGCCCATTTTCATCTCAGATCAGATGGTCGGACACAAATTGGGTGAATTTGCCCCGACTCGCACCTTTAGAGGACACGCGAAGAGTGATAAAAAGGTTAAGCGATAATCGCTTGGCGATAGGGGCTAGAGGGAACAGGGGGGATGGCGATAATTACAAGCGCAACTGACTTGTTGCCCAATGCCTACTACTGATGACAAGGATGAAGAAATCTATGGCAATTGATACTGCTGAAGTTAAGGCGATCGCACGTTACATTCGGATGTCTCCCTACAAGGTGCGCCGCGTCCTCGATCAAATTCGGGGTCGCTCCTATCGGGAAGCGCTAATCGTGCTGGAGTTTATGCCCTATGCAGCTTGCGAACCTATTCTCAAAGTGCTGCGCTCCGCCGTCGCCAATGCAGAACATAACGTTGGTTTAGACCCAAAAAAACTGGTAGTCAGCCAAGCCTACGCCGACCAAGGCTCAACATTAAAGCGTTTCCGGCCCAGGGCTCAGGGTCGAGCCTATCAGATTCGTAAGCCAACTTGTCACATCACCGTGGCCGTTGCCGAAGTGGCAGAGGAATAGTTAGGAATAAGGATTCCAAATTTTAGATTTCAGATTTCAAATTTTAAATAAAATCTAAAATCTAAAATCTAAAATCTAAAATTGTTTTGAGGAAGCATTTGTGGGACAAAAGATTAATCCAGTTGGTTTTCGGCTAGGCGTTATCCAAGAACACCGCTCTCGTTGGTATGCGGATTCCGATCGCTACCCGGCCCTACTGCAAGAAGACTACAAAATTCGTAACTACGTCGAAAAAAACCTCTCTAACGCCGGAATTTCCGACGTGCGAATTGAGCGCAAAGCCGATCAAATCGATTTAGAAATTCGCACAGCTAGACCGGGTGTTGTTGTCGGACGGGGCGGCACCGGCATCGAAACTTTGCGAATTGGCCTCCAGCAAGAGCTGGGTGGCAGCAATCGCCAAATCCGCATCAACGTCGTCGAAGTGGCGCGAGTAGACGCCGATGCAGGATTGATCGGCGAATACATCGCTCAACAACTCGAACGTCGGGTTTCCTTCCGTCGGGTTGTCCGCCAAGCAATTCAACGTGCCCAGCGTGCTGGCGTCGAAGGTATTAAAGTCCAAGTAAGCGGTCGGCTCAACGGTGCAGAAATTGCTCGGACTGAGTGGACGCGGGAAGGTAGAGTACCACTCCATACCTTACGGGCAGATATTGATTATGCCTACCGTACTGCCAAAACTATCTACGGCATTCTGGGAGTAAAAGTCTGGATTTTTAAAGGCGAAATCATTCCGGGACAGGAGGAAGCGCCTAGCACTAACGCCCCCGGTACTCCCCGCCGTCGCCAACCCAAACGCCGTCAGTTTGAAGACCGTTCAAATGAAGCTTAACTGGGGAATTTCAGATTTCAGATTTAAAATTTCAGATTTAAAGTTGTTAATTCAAAAAAATTTGAAATCTAAAATCTAAAATCTTCCCTTTCCCAATGACCCATGACCAATGACTTTTGACAAGCCATGTTAAGTCCTAGAAGAACTAAATTCCGCAAACAACAGCGCGGGCGCATGGAAGGCTTAGCCACCAGGGGTAGCGAACTCAACTTTGGTGAATTTGGCCTTCAGGCGCTAGAACCAGCCTGGATCACATCTCGTCAAATAGAAGCCAGCCGTCGTGCGATGACTCGCTATATCCGCCGGGGTGGCAAAATCTGGATTCGGATTTTCCCCGACAAACCCGTCACAATGCGCCCTGCGGAAACCCGGATGGGTTCCGGTAAAGGCTCGCCAGAGTTTTGGGTTGCGGTGGTAAAACCAGGACGAGTGATGTTTGAAATCACAGGCGTTACCGAAGCCATAGCCCGTGAAGCTATGCGTTTGGCTTCCCATAAGTTGCCAATCAAAACAAGGTTCGTCATGCGTTCTGAGGAGAATGTATAAACTATGCCTCTTCCCAAGATTGAAGAAGCCAGAAAATTGAGCGATGAAGAACTGTCAGACCAAATTATTGCTCTCAAGCGACAACTGTTTCAGTTGCGCCTGCAAAAAGTGACTCGTCAGTTGGAAAAGACGCATCAGTTCAAGCACTCGAAGCACCGGCTAGCCCAGTTGCTAACGGTGGAAGGCGAGCGACAAATCGCTCTTAGAAAATCCACGACTACCGAGTCAGTTGCAGAATAGGAGGAAGTGGCAATGGCAGTCAAAGAAAGAGTTGGCTTAGTTGTCAGCGACAAAATGGATAAAACTGTGGTGGTAGCGATCGAAAACCGCTCTCCCCACCCCAAGTACGGGAAAATCGTGGTGCGGACAAAAAGGTATAAGGCTCACGATGAAGAAAACAAGTGTCGTGAAGGCGATCGCGTCCGCATTAGCGAAACACGACCCTTAAGCCGCACCAAACGCTGGGTAGTCGCGGAAATCATCAGATCGAGTCAGGGCTAATCGGAAATTTCAGATTTAAGATTGCCGATTTCAGATTTATTAAATTTTGAATTTAAAATCTAAAATCTTCCCTTTTTCCAATTTCCCAACTACCAACTACCAACTAACAAAGCCGTGATTCAACCCCAGACTTATCTCAATGTTGCTGACAATAGCGGTGCCCGGAAATTAATGTGTATCCGGGTTTTAGGTGCCGGTAACCGCCGCTATGGCAGCGTAGGCGACGTCATTATCGCCGTCGTCAAAGATGCCATCCCCAATATGGCCGTCAAAAAATCTGATGTGGTGCGGGCTGTGATTGTCCGGACTCGTAAAGGTATGCGTCGCGATAGCGGTATGAGCATTCGTTTTGACGATAATGCCGCCGTGATCGTTAACGCAGATGGGAACCCCAGAGGAACCCGCGTTTTTGGCCCTGTAGCGCGGGAACTGCGGGACAAAAACTATACCAAAATAGTGTCCCTAGCTCCAGAGGTACTCTAATGGCTAATAATCGTAGAACAGGTCAAGCATCGCCCAAAAAAAGCCCGGAAAATCGCTCTGGGAATGGCAAGATGCACGTCAAAAAAGGTGACACCGTTCAGATTATTTCTGGCAAAGATAAAGGCAAAGTTGGTGAAATCCTCAAGGCTTTTCCTAAGCTCAGTAGAGTAATCGTCAAAGGGGTCAACATCAAAACCAAGCACGTTAAACCCCAGCAGGAAGGCGAATCTGGCCGGATTACCACCTTGGAAGGGCCGATTCACATTTCCAACGTGATGCTTTATTCTATGAAGCAAAATGTTGCCAGTCGCGTCTGCTACACCTTTACCGAAGACGGTCGTAAAGTGCGGATGCTGAAAAAGACTGGTGAAATAATTGACAAATAATTTCATATTTCAGATTTGAGATTGGAAATTTGCAATTAAATCGGCAATTCTTCAATTCTTCAATCTGCAATCAATTGGTTCCCTGACCAAGACCAGGGAAAGTAAAAGGAAAACCAATGGCACAACGACTGAAAACCCAGTATCAAGAAAGCATTGTTCCCAAACTAAAGGAACAGTTCAATTACGAAAATATCCATCAGGTGCCGAAACTGGTGAAAATTACCCTCAACCGGGGCTTGGGCGATGCGGCTTCAAACGCTAAAGCGCTGGAATCTTCCTTGAATGAGATTGGCACGATCGCGGGTCAAAAACCCGTGGTTACCAGAGCTAAAAAAGCGATCGCCAGTTTCAAAATTCGCCAAGGTATGCCAGTCGGCATGATGGTTACCCTGCGGGGCGACCGGATGTACGCCTTTTTAGACAGATTTGTCAACCTAGCACTGCCCCGCATTCGGGACTTTCGGGGTATTAGTCCTAAAAGCTTTGACGGTCGCGGTAATTACAGTCTGGGTATAAGAGAGCAGCTGATTTTTCCAGAGATCGAATACGATAGAATCGATCAAATTCGTGGTATGGACATTTCCATCATCACGACTGCTAACACAGATGAAGAAGGCCGCGCCTTACTTAAAGCTTTTGGGATGCCTTTCCGCGATCAATAAGGAGGAGACGATGGCGTCGAACGACACAATTTCAGATATGTTGACGCGCATCCGCAATGCAAATTTAGCGCGGCATCAAAAAACAGCAATTCCATCCACAAGAATGACTCGCAGCATTGCAAAAGTCCTCAAGGAAGAAGGCTTTATCGGTGAGTTTGAAGAAGATGGAGAAGGAATCAACAGAAAATTGATGGTTTCCTTGAAATACAAAGGAAAAAATCGCCAGCCCATCATCACTGCGTTGAAACGAGTAAGCAAGCCGGGATTGCGCGTTTACTCGAATCGCAAAGAATTACCGCGAGTTCTCGGCGGTATTGGCATCGCCATAATTTCCACTTCAAGCGGCATTATGACCGACCGGGAAGCGCGACGCCAAGGATTGGGTGGGGAAGTACTTTGCTACGTTTGGTAGTCGGTAAGAGGTAATGGATTGGTCATTAGTCATTAGTCATTAGTCATTGGTCATTACTCAGTTTCCAATTACCAATCACCAATCACCAATCACCAATCACCAATCACCAATCACCAATCACCAATTACCTTTTTCCCAATTACTAATTACCAATAAAGGAGATTTATGTCTCGCATCGGTAAGCGCCCGATTAGCATTCCTAATAAAGTATCGGTGACAATTGACAATCGGGCTGTCGCCGTTAAAGGGCCTAAAGGAGAACTTTCTAGAGTTCTGCCAGACGGGATAATCGTAGAACAGGACGGCGAAACGTTGAAGGTTTTGCGGCGGGATGAATCCCGCACTATCCGCCAACTTCACGGTTTATCTCGAACCCTAGTAGCCAACATGGTTGACGGAGTTTCTCAAGGTTTTCAGAAACGATTGGAAATTCAAGGTGTTGGTTACAGGGCAAAAATGGATGGTCGCAATCTAATTTTGATCGTGGGTTACAGCCATGAAGTCAAAATTGAGCCGCCACCAGGCATTCAGATGGCTGTTGAGGGCAACGTCAATGTCACGGTGAGTGGCATTGATAAAGAAGTTGTGGGAAACACAGCGGCTAAAATTCGCGCTGTCCGTCCACCAGAAGTTTATAAGGGTAAAGGCATTCGTTATGCCGGTGAAGTAGTCAGACGTAAAGCTGGTAAGGCAGGGAAGAAATGAAGCTGAGTCGCGCAGAATCGAAGCAGCGTCGGCATCAACGCATCCGTCGCACAGTTTTTGGTACATCAGAACGTCCTCGGTTGGCTGTGTTTCGATCGCACGAGCATATTTATGCCCAAGTGATTGATGACACCAAGCACCATACCCTTGTGGCTGCCTCGACCGTGGAACCAACCGTGAAAGTAGATTTAAAATCAGGCTGCACTTGCGATGCTTCAACGCAGGTAGGTAAATTGATTGCCCAGCGTGCGATCGAATCAGGCATTCAACAAGTCGTCTTTGACCGAGGTGGCAATCTTTACCACGGTCGGATCAAAGCCCTCGCCGAAGCAGCACGCGAAGCCGGTTTAGAATTCTAATTGTCATTAGAAAAGGGAAGATTTTAGATTTTAGATTTCTAATTTGTTTTAAATTGAAAAGTCTCAATCTGACAATCAATAAATTTCAGATTTAAAATTTCAGATTTTAAATCTGAAATCTGAAATTCACCCTGACTGATGACAAAAGACAAAGAACAAAAGACAAAGGACAAAAATATGGCGGAACAACAACAGCAACGTCGTAAAAAAAGCAGCCGCACTAAAGAAAAAGAAACCACCTGGCAAGAACGAGTAATTCAAATCCGCCGCGTTAGCAAAGTAGTTAAAGGTGGTAAAAAGCTGAGCTTCCGCGCGATCGTCGTCGTCGGTAACGAACGCGGATCTGTAGGCGTCGGCGTTGGCAAAGCCAGCGATGTAATTGGTGCAGTCAAAAAGGGAGTAGCTGACGGTAAAAAACACCTGGTCGAAATTCCCCTCACCAAGTCAAACTCCATTCCCCACCCAGCTAAAGGCGACGGTGGTGGCGCAAAGATCATGATGCGACCTGCTGCGCCCGGAACCGGAGTAATTGCAGGTGGTGCTGTACGCACTGTATTGGAATTAGCGGGTGTCCGTAATGTTTTAGCCAAACAGCTCGGTTCCAACAACCCGCTCAACAACGCTAGAGCAACCATCAACGCCTTGGAAACTCTGCGGACATTCACGGAGGTTGCACGCGATCGCGGTATTCCGCTCGAAAATCTCTTCGCATAGTCATTAGTCATTAACAAGGAATCAAGTGACTAAATGACTAATTTCAGATTTCAGATTTCAGATTTCTAATTCTCGAAATCAATTCAAAAAAAATTTGAAATCTGCAATTCTTCAATTTAAAATTTCCCAATGACTAATGACTAAGGACAAAAAACATGAGATTAAATGATGCTGCACCTAAAAAAGGCTCTAAACATCGCCGCCGCCGCGTAGGACGCGGTATTTCCGCCGGACAGGGGGCCAGTGCAGGCTTGGGAATGCGCGGTCAAAAATCCCGTTCCGGTAGTGGCACCAGACCGGGTTTTGAGGGAGGACAACAACCACTCTACAGACGCATTCCCAAGTTAAAGCACTTCACTGTCATCAATCGTCGGGAATACACTACGATCAATGTCAGTAAGCTGACATCGCTGCCTACAAATACTGAGGTAACCCTGGCCTCGCTAATCGCAGATGGCATTGTCACAAGTAACAATGGGCCGCTGAAAATTTTGGGAGATGGAGAACTGAACGTGGCGCTGCAAGTAAAAGCAGCAGCATTCACAGCAGGAGCCCGCAGCAAAATAGAAGCGGCGGGTGGCAGTTGTGAAGTCATAGAAGCCGCCAGGGGGGTTAGTAAGCGAGCAGCCAATGCCACTAAAGCGTAGAGGTAACCCTTCATGATTAGTCGAGACAAAGCCCCAACGGCTCAAGAAACTTTTGCCCAAATGGCACAAGCAGCAGGACTCCGGGGTCGGCTGCTTGTTACCATTGGTTTGCTTATTTTGGTACGCCTGGGCGTTTTCTTGCCAATACCGGGAATTAACGTGCAGGCGTTTAAAGCGCAAGTTCAAAACAGTCCATTAATTGGCTTGTTAGATCTTTTCTCTGGCGGCGGTATCGTAGCTTTAGGGATTTTTGCGCTGGGAATATTGCCCTACATCAATGCCTCCATTATTCTGCAACTGCTGACATCAGCCCTTCCCAGCTTGGAAAATTTGCAGAAAAATGAGGGCGAAGCTGGCCGACGCAAGATTTCTCAGATTACCCGCTACGTGGCTTTGGGGTGGGCGGTAATTCAAAGTATCGGTATTTCTATTTGGGTCGCTTCTGTTCCAGGCGCTGTTGCCAATCCGGATTTTTTATTCTACGCCAACACGGTGATAGCTCTGACAGCTGGTTCTATGTTTGTGATGTGGGTGTCGGAGCTGATCACTGAGCGCGGTGTTGGTAATGGTGCTTCTCTTTTGATTTTCCTGAATATTGTTGCAGTTGTACCCAAATCTTTCGGGGCTACGATCGCACTTGCTCAGACTGGCGGCAGGGAAATTGTGGGTAAGGTGATTATTCTGCTAGTTGTTTTCCTGATCATGATTGTCGGTATTGTTTTTGTTCAGGAAGGAACTCGCAAAATACCAATTATTTCAGCGCGTCGCCAAGTGGGACGAAAGCTCTATCTGGAAAAAAGCAGTTACTTACCTTTGCGGTTAAATCAGGGCGGCGTGATGCCGATTATTTTTGCTTCTGCTGTCCTGTTTCTACCAGCTTCTCTGGGTAGTGCGATCCAAAATGAGACTCTGAATAAAATAGCCAACACCTATCTCAATCCCGGTCACCCTGTTTATGTGGTTGTTTACCTGGTTTTAATTCTCTTTTTTAGCTATTTCTATGCTTCTCTGATCGTGAATCCCGTAGATTTAGCGCAGAATTTGAAGAAAATGGGATCTAGTATTCCGGGCATTCGCCCCGGTCGCACCACCAGCGAGTACGTGGAACGGGTGTTAAACAGACTGACTTTCTTGGGAGCCGTCTTTCTTGGCTTGGTGGCAATTGTACCAACAGCAGTCGAAAGTGCTACTGTCGGAACCTTTAGGGGACTGGGAGCAACTTCTCTTTTGATTCTAGTGGGTGTGGCGATCGATACATCCAAGCAAATTCAAACTTACGTTATCTCCCAGCGATACGAAGGAATGGTGAAACAGTAGTGACGCGATTGATTTTTCTGGGAGCCCCCGGTGCGGGGAAGGGAACTCAAGCCAAGACACTGGCCGATTTATGTGAAATTCCCCATATTTCTACGGGTGACATTTTAAGAAATGAGGTAACGCAAGGCACGACCCTGGGGATTAAAGCTAAGTCTTACCAAGAGGGGGGTGAGTTAGTTCCAGATCACTTGATTCTGGACATGATGCGGGAGCGGTTAAGTCAACCCGATACTAAGGATGGTTGGATTCTAGATGGCTTTCCGCGTAATGTCACTCAAGCGGGTTTCTTGGACGATCTGCTTAAGGAACTCGAACAAAAGTGCGATCGCGTGGTCAACCTGGATGTGCCGGATGAAGAATTGGTGAGCCGTCTGCTCGGTCGGGGCCGACCGGATGATACGGAAGAGGTGATTCGCCGCCGTCTAGAAGTTTATCGCGAACAAACGGCTCCTTTGATTGATTATTATCGCGATCGCCACCAACTCGTTTCTATTGCGGGCTCTAGGTCGATGGGAGAAGTTACAGCAGCGATCCAAAAAGCGATCGATCTATAACTGCTGCAACATCTGGGCGTTGAGTGGGTGACTAACTCCACCCATTCAGCCAACCCTCTAGATCGAAAAAATTTTATAAACGCGATCGCATTTTACAGCCACATATCTTGCAATTATTTGATAAGATATGTTAAAAGGTGGCTGAAGTTTGGCTCAGATGCCTAAAATAGTCGGCGGCAGATTGATTCGATCTGCCCTGTTCAGTAAATAGAAGCGTTGAGGAAAAATCAACTGTCTAAGCAAGATTTAATCGAAATGGAAGGCACGGTAACCGAGTCCCTTCCTAATGCTATGTTCCGCGTCGATTTGGATAACGGATTTAATGTATTGGCCCACATTTCCGGCAAAATTCGCCGTAATAACATCAAGATATTACCGGGCGATCGCGTCAAAGTAGAGCTGACCCCCTACGATTTGACCAAAGGCCGCATTACTTACCGTGGTACTTATTCCCCCAAATCAAGAAGTTCGGCACCAAGGAAAAAGCAAATTGTCACAGGCTCTAATTGAGATGGAGGGCCCTGTGACAGAGGCCCTGCCCACAGCCGTGTTCCTAGTTGACCTGGATAACGGGGTCGAGTTTTTGGCGCAGATGTCTGGCAAGATTCGACGAAATTAGCTCAAAATCTGGCCAGACGATCGCGTCAAAGTGAAGCTTACTTTTGACGACCTTAACAAAAGGCAAAAATAACCGCTCGTCGGGGTAAAAAGTAGGTAAGCTCGACGAGATTTAGGCCCTAAAAATCCATCTTTCGTTAGAGCAGCATAATTAACTGACAAATAAAATTAAAAATGATATAATATATAGTTTGTAGTCGAGCCGAAAAAGGCATGAAAGTTCGAGCATCAGTTCGGAAAATTTGCGAAAAATGTCGCGTCATCCGTAGACGAGGCAGAGTTATGGTGATCTGCTCTAACCCCAAGCACAAACAACGTCAGGGTTAGTCGATCGGCAGCATCCAGAGTTCCTCAAATATTTACACAATTGCAATTTTTAGCACCAAGTAAAGAATTAGGGAGAGATAAAGCGTGGCAAGGATTGCCGGGGTAGACCTTCCGCGCGATAAGCGCGTCGAAATCGGTCTGACTTACATTTACGGAATCGGGTTATCGCGGTCTAAGGAAATTTTAGCCTCGACCGAGATTAATCCAGACATTCGTGTCAGAGATCTCAGCGATGCACAAGTAGCAGCCCTGCGCGGGGCAGTCGAAAGCGACTATCAAGTAGAGGGCGATCTCAGACGCTTAGAAGCGATGAACATCAAGCGCCTGATTGACATCGGTAGCTACCGAGGTCGTCGTCATCGCATGGGACTTCCCGTGCGCGGTCAGAGAACGCGCACCAATGCTCGAACCCGTCGCGGTAGACGTCAAACCGTGGCAGGGAAGAAAAAGGCACCCGCTAAGAAGTAAGTATTTGATTGAGCCACAAGTAAACTTACTAGGCCCAAAATACAACCAGCAAGCAAGTAGAAACCCAAGCTTTATAGACCGATATGGCGCGACAAACAACCAGAAAACCCGGTGCGAAAAAGCAAAAGCGAAACGTACCCAATGGGGTAGCTTTCATTCAGTCAACATTCAACAACACTATTGTTACCATTGGCGATCAAAATGGAGATGTAATCTCTTGGGCATCAGCGGGTTCCAGTGGCTTTAAAGGTGCAAAAAAAGGAACCCCCTTTGCAGCGCAGACAGCAGCTGAAGCAGCAGCTCGCCGAGCGACCGATCAGGGAATGCGGCAGATCGAAGTGATGGTTAGCGGTCCTGGAGCTGGCCGCGAAACTGCCATTAGAGCGCTTCAGGGTTCAGGGTTGGAAATTACGTTGATTCGGGATATTACTCCGATTCCCCATAATGGCTGCCGCCCACCAAAACGTCGCCGCGTCTAGACACAACAAAAGTTTTTGTTGCGTCTTTAATCAAAAAGGTCAGGCTGGTGGATGCGGTTAATCCGGTGTCCTTCGGGTGTCGGCGTCGCCATCCCGATCTTGCAGTGGCGATGGAAATAGCCATCTGGTCATACAACTTGTGAAATAAAATTGGGAGGCTGCAACAGAAGCCTTCCACCGGATCGAGGAAGAAGGGGGATCGTTACGTGGCGCAGTTTCAAATTGAATGTGTCGAGTCTAACATTGAGAAAAATCGGGGTCAATACAGCAAATTTGTCCTAGAGCCGCTAGATCGGGGTCAAGGAACAACAGTAGGCAACGCTTTGAGGCGGGTACTGCTGTCTAACCTGCCGGGGACAGCCGTTACCGCAGTCCGCATTGCAGGCGTAAATCACGAATTTGCAACTATTCCGGGCGTGCGGGAGGATGTGCTGGAGATCCTGCTCAACATGAAGGAAATAGTCTTCAAAAGCCATGACCCCCAACCGCAGATAGGCCGATTAGTAGCCACCGGACCCGGTACAGTAACGGCGTCACAATTTGATTTGCCTTCTCAGACTCAGATGGAAGTAGTCGATCCAAGTCAGTATGTGGCTACCTTAGCACCAGGAGCCAAACTGGAAATGGAGTTCCGCCTGGAAACCGGGAAGGGGTATCGAGCAGTAGATCGCGGTCACGATGAAGCAGCGGCTTTAGACTTTCTCCAGATTGACGCGGTTTTCATGCCGGTTCGGAAAGTCAACTACAGCGTTGAAGAAGTTCGCGCTGATGGCTCTGTGGAAAAAGACAGACTGCTGATGGAAGTCTGGACTAATGGCAGTATCTCACCCCAAGAAGCTCTCTCGCAAGCTGCGGGTATCCTGGTGGAACTGTTCAACCCGCTGACAAACATGAATCTGCAACCGATAGATGCAGACAAATCGGATAATGAAGACCCGACCAGTCAAATTCCGATCGAGGAATTGCAACTCTCGGTGCGGGCTTATAACTGTCTGAAGCGGGCTCAGATTAACTCGGTGGCCGACTTGCTGGATTACACGCAAGAAGACTTACTGGAAATCAAAAACTTTGGTCAGAAGTCTGCGGAAGAGGTGATAGAAGCCCTACAGCGACGGTTAGGAATCACATTGCCGCCGGAAAAAGCTGCCAAATCAAACGGATAGATTCCATGAGGGATTTTAGATTTTAGATTTTAGATTTCAAATTTCAAAACTTTACTTTTAAATCTGAAATCTGAAATTTTAAATCTGAATTTCCTTGTTAAGGGTTCCTTTTAATTTAGAGACAACAGAAGTGTTATGCGTCACGGATGTCGTATTCATCAACTAGGTAAGCCAGCCGACCAGCGTCGGGCTCTGTTAAGAGCGCTGACAACCCAACTGCTGCGTCATGGCCGGATACAAACAACAAAAGCAAGGGCGAAAGCTGTTCGGTCTGAAGCAGACAAAATAATTACCTTAGCGAAGGATGGTACTCTAGCAGCTCGTCGCCAAGCGATCGGCTATCTTTACGATAAACAGCTGGTTCACGCGCTATTTGAGCAGGTTGGCGATCGCTATGGCAATCGTCAGGGCGGATATACTCGCATCCTTCGCACCATGCGACGCCGGGGCGATAATGCTGAGATGGCAATTATCGAGCTGGTCTGAAGAAAGTGCTGAGTGCTGAGTGCTGAGTGCTGAGTTAGGCAATAGGCAATAGGCAGTATTCCCTAATCTTTATTCGCTTTTAACTCAAAACTCATTCCTCAAAACTCAGAGATTGGCACTCTTATGACTCAGCACTCAGCACTCACCACTCAGCACTCCAGAAGAGTTGCCTTGGTGATTCAATACCTGGGTACTCATTTTCATGGATGGCAACGGCAGCCTCGACACCGGACGGTGCAGGAAGAGATTGAAAAGGTGCTTTCAGAGATAATGAATCGATCGGTAACCCTTTATGGTGCTGGCCGAACCGATTCAGGTGTCCACGCCGCCGCCCAAGTGGCTCATTTTGAGGCCACTGGTTATATTCCGCCCGAAAAGTGGGCGACTGTTCTCAACGCTCGACTGCCCAAGGATATATTGATTCTGGCTTCAGCTGAGGTAAATCCTCCCTGGCACGCCCGCTTTTCAGCCAGCTACAGGCGCTATCGTTATACACTTTATACCGATCGCCAACCCAACTTGTTCGTGCGGCCTTTTGCTTGGCATTATTATTATGAGCCCCTAGATGAATCGCTGATGCAAGCCACTCTTAACCCCCTGATTGGCAAGCACGATTTGGCTGCCTTTCACCGCGCCAGATCGAGTCGTTCTCATTCCTGGGTGGAAGTGCAAGCGGCAGAATGCTATCGTTATGGGCCATTCGTTCACATCGAACTTCAGGCTAATGGGTTTTTGTATGGAATGGTAAGGCTGGTGGTGGGATTACTCGTTCAGGTCGGACGAGGAGAGCGATCGCAGGATAACTTTACCAATCTCTGGGTCAACAGGCTTCGATCGGAAGTAAGGTACGCCGCACCATCTCACGGATTGTGCCTATTGCGCGTGGGTTATCCAGAATTCCCATTTCCCAGAGAAGTCTGGTTTGACAGACAACCTAAATTTGTCATCAGTCATTAGTCATTAGTCATTAGTGATTGAACAACTAACAACTGACAACTGACAACTGACAACTGACAACTGACAACTGACAACTGACAACTGATAAAACTATGAACACAACCTATCTACCTTCTCCAGATACCCTAGAGCGCAAGTGGTACGTAGTAGATGCCACTGACCAACGCTTGGGGCGACTCGCCAGCGAAATCGCAATGGTTCTCAGAGGCAAAAACAAGCCCTACTATACGCCGCACCTGGATACAGGTGACTTCGTGATTGTCGTTAATGCCGAAAAAGTGAAAGTTACTGGCAAAAAACGTACCCAAAAAGAATACTTTCGTACTTCTGGTAGACCGGGTGGGATGAAAACGGAAACTTTTGCCCAACTCCAAGTGCGTATACCAGAACGGATTATCGAACACGCGGTGAAAGGGATGCTGCCCAAGAATACTTTAGGCCGAAGCCTGTTTACTAAACTAAAGGTATACCGGGGGGCTGACCATCCTCATCAAGCTCAAGAACCCCAAGAATTGAAAATTAACACTATTCCAGGAGAAAAAGATTAATGCAAGCAACCGAAGTTAGCGATCGCGTCATGTACTTGGGAACTGGTCGTCGCAAATCAGCCGTAGCAAGAGTGCGCCTAGTTCCCGGCGAAGGCAAAATATCGATCAATAAAAAGGAGGGCAACCTGTACCTCCAATTCAACCCAGCTTTCCTCTCAGCAGTCAAAGCTCCCTTAGAAACCCTGGGACTGGAAAATGAATATGATATCCTCGTCAACGCCCACGGCGGTGGAGTGGCAGGTCAGGCAGATGCTATTCGTTTGGGAGTAGCTAGAGCCCTGTGCCAATTAGACCCGGATAACCGCAAACCCCTAAAAATCGAAGGCTACCTCACCCGCGACCCCAGGGCAAAAGAACGCAAGAAATACGGCTTGCACAAAGCCCGGAAGGCACCTCAGTACTCTAAGCGCTAGAATGTTTCTAATGGGTTGGGAAATTTTAGATTTTAGATTTTAGATTTATTTTAAATTTTAAATCTGAGATTTTAAATCTGAAATTTCCTTGCCAACCACCAAAAATCTCAAGGAGAAAACCAATATGCCCAAACCTGATATTCATCCAAAGTGGTATCCCGAAGCCAAAGTCTACTGCAACGGCCAAGTAGTCCTGACCGTTGGTTCTACAAAACCAGAACTTCACGTGGATGTATGGTCTGGTAACCATCCCTTTTTCACGGGTACTCAAAAAATCATCGATACCGAAGGCCGGGTTGAGCGCTTCATGCGTAAGTACGGTATGTTGGAAGGCGACGCAGCAGCTACACCTGCTCCGGGCACCAAAAAGAAAAGGTAGCAGGATTGTCATCTGTCCGTAGTCCGTTGCTCGTAGTTTTTTCCTACTGACAACCGACCCCCTAAGCTTTCATAACTGACAACTGACAACTGGCAACTGACAATGGCTGAAACATACCTGCTAAACAAACTAAAATCTGTTGAACAAACCTTCAACGAACTGAACCGACGACTTGCCGATCCAGATATCGCCAGCGACCCGACTGAGTATCAAAAAGTGGCTAAGGCACGCTCCTCCTTAGAAGAAGTTGTTAACACTTATGAGAATTGGAGAAATACTCAGTCAGAGTGGGTTGGAGCCAAACAAGTTCACAAAGAAACCAATGGCGATCCTGAATTGCACGAAATGGCAGCCCTGGAGGTTCAGGAACTGGAGTCGAAGCTAGAGCAACTGGAAACTCGCTTAAAAATATTGCTTTTACCGCGCGATCCAAATGATGACAAGAACATCATGCTGGAAATTCGGGCGGGAACTGGCGGGAATGAGGCAAGTATTTGGGTGGGCGATCTTTTGCGGCTGTACTCGCGCTATGCCGACGGTCAACACTGGAAGGTGAAGTTGGTGAGCGAGTCGCTGGGGGAGATGGGCGGCTTTAAGGAAGTTGTTCTGGAAATTCAGGGCGACCAAGTTTACAGCAAGCTGAAATTTGAAGCTGGGGTTCACCGAGTGCAACGAGTGCCTGTGACTGAAGCTGGGGGTCGGGTTCACACTTCGACGGCTACCGTGGCAGTGATGCCGGAGGTGGATGAGGTGGAAGTGCATATCGACCCGAAGGATATTGAAATGAAAACGGCACGTTCCGGTGGTGCTGGCGGACAAAACGTCAACAAGGTGGAAACAGCCGCTGATTTGATTCACAAACCTACGGGGATTCGGATTTTCTGCACGGAAGAACGGAGTCAGTTGCAGAACAAAGAGCGGGCGATGCAAATCCTGCGCGCTAAGCTTTATGAAATTAAGCTGCGCGAACAACAGGAAGCGGTAACATCAATGCGTCGATCGCAAGTTGGTACCGGGGAGCGTTCTGAAAAGATTCGCACCTATAACTACAAGGATAACCGGGTTACCGATCACCGTTTGGGGCAGAATTACACTCTCACCCCCATTTTAGAAGGGGATTTGGAGTCGGTGGTTCAAAATTGTATTTCCCAAGATCAGCAGGAACGTTTGGTGGAATTGGCGGCTTCGGTGTCATAGAGGAAATTTGGAAAAAAAGCTAATGCGTTCTAGGGATAGAGATTCGCGATCGTACTTTGAAGAAAAAGGCGATCGCTTTGTCATTTATTTGACAGCTAAGTTAGCAAAAACTTCTCTTCCCATTACCCTATAATTATTTGCAATTACCGATTCATACCAAATCCGCAATGATTACCCCCTTGATGTCGCTCGGCTGTAGAGACGTTTCATGAAACGTCTCTACAATGTTTAGGACAAAAATTAAAGGGGTAACAAACCCGGATTTGGTATCACAAGCAATTGTCGGCGGTACTTATTCATAAGCGATTACTGTAAATAAATTTAACATCTATGTGCCAGCTACTAGGAATGAACTGCAATGTCCCCACGGATATTTGCTTTTCTTTTGAGGGATTTTCGGCGCGGGGGGGGAAAACCGACGAACATCGAGATGGTTGGGGTATTGCTTTTTTTGAAGGTTTGGGATGTCGAATTTTTTTAGATCCCAAACCTTCGGTGATTTCTCCCATCGCCGACTTAGTAAAATGCTATCCCATCCACTCCACTCATGTAATTGCCCATATTCGCAAAGCAACCCAGGGGAAAATAGCGCTGGAAAACTGCCACCCTTTCTGTCGGGAACTTTGGGGGAGATACTGGGTATTTGCCCACAATGGTAATTTAGTAGATTTTGATTTTAAAAGCGCCGGGTTTTATAAACCTGTGGGTAATACGGATAGTGAAAGAGCTTTTTGCTCGATCCTGGAAACTTTGAGACAGCGATTTCCTGATGGTAAACCACCTTTAGAACAACTGTATTTGGTGCTGAAGGAAATTACAGAAAGTTTGGCAGAGAAAGGAGTATTTAATTACTTACTTTCCGATGGGGAACATTTTTTTACTTACTGCTCAACAAAATTAAGTTATATTGTACGGCAAGCACCTTTTGCTGCTGCTCATTTGGTTGATGAGGATGTAACTGTAGACTTTCAGGAGTTGACTACTCCTAGCGATCGCGTTGCTGTAATTGCGACTATCCCACTTACTGATAACGAAGTCTGGACGCAAATTAAACCAGGAGAATTGTTAGTGTTTCAGGATGGGTTGCCGCTCAAATTTTAATGTGTTAAGCTGATGCCAGCGGTGTTTTAAGGCATCCCAAATCGCATTTGCCATTGCCATCGGATAGGAAAATTTTACTAGGTCATACTCGATGATGTCGCCCAAGTTTTCCCATTCTGATATATTGTGGAAATCGGCAATTAGCTTTTCCACTGCCTGCTGCCAACTGGCAAAAATTCGATAGGTGAAAAAGGAACAGCATCCAAATCCGGCTTGATTCTGGTAAGATACGCAAACCTGATGCTTGAGGCAGGTTACCTTTTTTATCTCTTTGACGGGTATGCCGAATGCTTTTAGTGCTTTAGCAGCCTCTTGTTTGGATATGTTCCACGTTTCGGGGTGTATTTTGCCAGCCACAGTGAGGCTTTGGCCTTTCGGGCGGGGTTTGCGTGTTTTGCGTGTTTTCATGGTATGCTGTTTTGAGCAAATGCTCTAATATTAAGTGACCGTGCAACCCGATCGATTCCATCTGTTTTCGGTTAACTTGCCAGTATTGTTCTTAATTACATTTATATATGCAATTATACATTAAATGTCTTGTTAGCGCAACTGTAAAGTTAAATTGTCAATGTATAAATAATAATGATGTAAGAATTGACCCGTTGACTTGTAGATGCGGTGGAGTAGTCCTCCAGTGGTGAACATCGAAGGTAAAGAGAAACTTATTGAAATCATCAAAACGGCTCGTGGCTCAATGAGTCAGCGAGCGTTTGGCAAGGTCTTGGGAGTTTCTGCTACGGCTGTTCAGTTGTGGGAAAAGGGTGATAGCATTCCCGATACCGAAAATTTGGCTAAGATTGCAGCGAGATCGGGCTACACACTAGAAGATCTCCTCAGATGTTTGGAGGGCAAACCACTGTCAGATCCCTCAGATTTGAACCAGATTCTGACAAAAATCCAGCTCATGCCTCTGAGTCAGGTATCAATGATTGTTCGGGCAGGTGTGGATAGACTGACTACTGCGGTTGATTCTTTAGAGAGATAAAGCCAAGCGAGTTTTTGCGATCGCACTCCAGCTACTAAATTCTCAATGGGCCGATCGCGCTTGTCTCACCATTGCAATCAGAGTGTGGTGAGCATCTTCGGAATCTTTGAGAACGCGGTCAAACTGAATTCGGACTGGGAGGGCAGTCCCATTGACTTGTGCGGATAAATTCATGCCCTCAGTATCTATAGAAAGCATTTCTGCTGCCGTTGCATCAGTTAAACTGCCGAAAGTTTGGGCGTACAGAAGTACTGCGTCGCCATGATCTTCGTTCATGTGGGCGCAGATGCTCGAGCTGATTTCAGGGGATAGGCAGTCAGACATAGATTTGGGATGTAACAGAGTACCTAAAGAATTGTAAACCGAAAGATAAAATTGCCAACCGCCCTTTAGATCGGCAGTTGGCAAATAACACATTGGGTGTGTGGATGAACACTTATGGCGGCAATCCCAACAACCGCCAGCCTTCTAGAAGGAACTTTACAAAACTTCGCCAATGGCTACCTGTACCCGATCGCTAACGACTCTAACTTGGTATGTAGGTATTTTCACGTTTTCATCATCGAAACTCTGTCCGGTAAGCAGATTGAAGTTTTGCTTGTAAATGGGGGATGCAACTTTGGGGATGCCGTTGCGATCGCCTACAATTCCTCTAGATAAAACAAACGCTTTGCTAAACGGGTCGTAGTTACCGATCGCATAAAGATCTGAGCCGTATCCAACTCGGAAAACCGCTACCTGTTGACCTGCAACCAAGGCACAAACTCCGGTATTGGGTGCGATCGCTGCCAGAGGACAGATATTTACCCATGTTGTAATTGTATCGCGAACTGGTAATGCTTGAACCATTTTCTTTTCCTTCCTATTGATTGACTGGTTCTAAAATTCCTCGCCCGTTTTTGGCGAATTCCTCAACTGTTTGCAGCGACAGTTCATTAGTCGCCATAGCCTGCAACATACTCAAGGGAAGCGTGAGATGATCGGCCCCCGCTTGCAGGGATGCGGCGGCTTCTTCCGGCGATTTGATACTGGCGGCTAGAATTTCGGTAGTACTGCCTGCGAGAACGCTTGCCATTTGTCGCACCAGTGCCACTCCATCGCCTAATAGCTTGGTGGCGCGGTTCACGTATGCGATCGCGTATTTTGCACCCGCCTCTCTTGCCACAGCAGCTTGTGCAGCGCTATAAATTGCCGTTACCGAACAGGTAATTTCCGGCGAGAGACAGCTAACAGCTTGAAAGCCAACAATCGTTGCCGGAATTTTCAGTACAGTTTGATGACCGATAATCTCAAAAGCCTTTCTGCCTTCCTTCACCATTTCGTCCAATTCAGACGAAATTAGCTGGTAGAATACCGGGCCATTGGTCAATTCAGCTAATTTTTCGAGAGTCGTCTCCACTGGTAAATCGGTTTTGGATAAAAGAGTTGGGTTAGTGGTAATCCCCTTTACCCAGCCCAACTCTTTTGCAGTTTGGGCTTCAGCGATAATTGCCGAATCGAGATAAATCGCCATCAACTTCTCCTAATTTGGTAGTAGATATATCAGACTATTTTGCACTACCAATTAGAACTTTTTCCTCTTCAGTCGCAGGACGTTTTTGACCGCGTTCTTCTACATATACAAGACTAGGATCGGACTCATCTGAATTCACGAAGTGACGGAAGCGCTGTACTTTTTCCGGATCTTCAATTGTAACTTTCCATTCACATTGATAGGTCTTGACAAGGTGTTCCATTTGCGCTTCTAATTCTGCACCAATGCCCAGAGAATCTTCAACAATCACCTCTTTCAGGTATTCGATTCCACCTTCTAGCTTGTTGAACCAAGTTGCAGTGCGTTCCAATCTGTCAGCCGTGCGAATGTAGAAAACCAAGAACCTATCCACATATTTTATCAAGGTTTCTTTGTCAATATCTGATGCTAGTAGGATCGCGTGTTGCGGCTTCATCCCACCATTACCGCAGACATACAAATTCCAACCTTTTTCAGTAGCAATGATCCCAAAATCTTTGCTTTGCGCTTCGGCACATTCGCGAGTGCAACCAGAGACAGCAGACTTGAGTTTGTGGGGAGATCTCAAACCGCGATAACGCAGTTCTACTTCTATTGCTAAACTCGTAGAATCTTGGACGCCAAAGCGACACCAAGTGCTACCTACGCAAGACTTTACTGTTCGCAAAGCTTTACCGTAAGCGTGTCCTGATTCAAATCCTGCATCTACTAATTTCTGCCAAATTAATGGCAATTGATCCACTCTAGCACCAAACAAATCGATGCGCTGTCCGCCGGTAATTTTGGTGTAAAGACCAAATTCTTGAGCAACTTCTCCCAAAACAATTAGTTTTTCTGGCGTTATTTCTCCACCAGGAACCCTTGGAACTACCGAGTATGTGCCATCCCGTTGAATATTGGCTAGGTAGTAATCATTTGTATCCTGCAAACTGACATGGGTAGGTGCTAAAACATGATCGTTCCAAGTAGAAGCAAGCATGGAGGCGACGGCGGGTTTACAAATTTCGCAACCCAAACCTTTGCCGTGTTGCTGGATTAAATCGTCAAAAGTCTTGATTTGGTGGAATCGCAACAAATGATAAAGTTCTTGACGGGAATAAGGGAAGTGTTCGCAGAGATGATTTTTCACCACTAACCCGGCTTTCTTCATCTCAGACTTGAGAATATCCGTCACCAGCGGTACGCATCCACCGCAACCAGTACCGGCTTTAGTACATTTTTTGACACTCCCAATATCGGTGAGATTGTTTTCGCGGATAGCTGTACAAATATCTCCTTTGCTGACATTATTACAAGAACAAATTTGGGCGCTATCCGGCAAACTGTTTACTCCCATCGCGGCGACTGCTGGTTTGCCTTCGCGGGGTGGCATTAGCAAATCTTCTGGATGAGGTGGCAGGGTAATGTTATTTTGGACAAATTGCAGCAGAGTGCCGTAAGCGGAAGCATCGCCGATGAGAATTCCGCCTAAAAGAAGGGTGCCATCTTTGTTTAGGACAAGTTTTTTGTAAATGCCTTGAACTGAATCTGTAATGGCAATTTCTTTAGCACCGGGTGTTGTGGCAAAGGCATCTCCGAAACTGGCTACGTCCACTCCCAATAATTTGAGTTTGGTGGACATATCCGCGCCAGTAAAGCTGCTCGTCGTGATATTGTTGAAAATGTCTGCTACGACTCCTGCCATTGTGTAGCCCGGAGCGACTAAGCCGTAGATGCGATTCTGGTAAAGGGCGCATTCTCCTATAGCATAGATATCTGGATCTGATGTTTGACAATTATCGTTGATGATGATACCGCCACGTTCTCCTACTGTTATGCCAGATTTTCTGGCTAGTTCATCACGGGGACGAATTCCGGCAGAAAAGACAATCATGTCTGTTTCTAATTCAGTGCCGTCAGCAAATAGCATTTTGGCGACTTTGCCATTTTCTCTGACTATTTCTGTGGTGGATTTATTGATATGGACTGAAACGCCAAGTTCTTCTATTTTGTCCCGAAGTACGTTACCACCGGCTTCATCAATTTGCACTGGCATGAGGCGTGGTGCAAATTCAACCACATGGGTTTTTAAGCCCATATTTTGGATGGCGTTAGCTGCTTCTAAACCTAATAAACCGCCACCAATTACGACGCCAACCTTACAGTTTTTGGCGTAGGCAGACATCGCTTCAAGATCTTCAATTGTCCGATAAACGAATGTTCCTGTAGCGTCATTTCCCTTTATCGGCGGCACAAATGGATAGGAACCAGTCGCCAGAACAATCTTGTCGTAGGGAACCGTTAAACCATTCGCAGATGTAACTGTTTTTTCTGCGTGGTTGATGGCAACTGCTTTATCACCGATATGAATCTGAATACCGTTTTCTTGATATAATCCAGGTTCGACTAGAGATAAGTCTGCGGCAGTTTTGCCAGAAAAGAAGCCGCTGAGGTTAACGCGATCGTAAGCAACGCGAGGTTCTTCGCAAAAGGTAATCAAGTTCCAATTCTGCGTCGCATTTTTTGCGATCGCTAATTCTAGGAACTTGTGCCCTACCATGCCGTTGCCGATAACAATGAGATTCTTTTTGGCTGTCATGAATTTCTAAAACGCCTATGTTTTAGTTCTCCTTACAGTGTTATATAAGGTCACTAAGCATTTTTGTAAATTTAGATACAAAAAGGCGAATGATATGCAATGTGTGAATGATCCCAATTTTGTTTTTGCATTGGGTATGAAAGTAGAGTGGTTTGAGATCTTGAGTCTTGTGTAGAGAACTTAGTAGATATAGAATAAATTCGCTTTATCTGTATCTTAAACTACAAATTAGCCATTTGTTAAAGAGATGGCGATCGCTCACTATATACAAAAATGTAAATTGTGATACAAAATAATAATTTTGGCATCAACGCAAATGTTCTAATTCTGAGTCATTGCACCAAGTTTACCCACGACAGAGTAGCCTGCACCGCATTGAACAGCCGTCTGTCCGCCGTCCAAAATTCGCATTCCAATCGTTGAGCTAAAGCGAGATAATGAGCGTCGTAGGTTGCTGGTAGCCTTAGTTGTGCAGCTAGATTCAAGGCTTCTCGATGCAATTCGGCATCACCATAGAGGGTTATATTCAGATTTAAAACAGCATCCATAAGTCTAACTGCTTGTTCTGGCAGTATTTGCCGAGCAACCGCAGATCGATGGAAAGCGTTGCTAACTTCGTAGTAAATTAACGTGGGTGCAACTGGCTTGTAACCTGACGCTTGCCACTCAAGCCACAAATTATCAAAGGGAGATTCTGGCGTACTGCTAGTCAGCATACGCACGACAAAATTCGCATCTATGCAAACTATGCCTGATGTCATTTCAGGATTCCTCTGGGTAGAATTGTGGGAAGCAACTACGCATTAGTTCTTCTGAGCGTTCTTCTCGCATTTGCCATATAATTTCTTCTGGGGATGGATCTAGAGGTTTCCCACCACGATAAGCGTTGATCTCGTCTCGGACTTCGATTACTCGTTGAAACGCTTCTCGCCAGTTTTTCTGACGTTCCAGTTTTGATTCGAGTAGTGCGCGGTCTTCTTCGGATAAGGACTGAATAACTTGCATGAGAGAGTCTACAAGCTTTGTATTCATTGCTTTAGATTATGACCAATTCTTTAAAGATTATATTACTATTCTGTGGCAGCTAAAGGTTAATTTTAATTTACAAATGCGCTCTAGCATTTCCCCTCCCCCTTTTTAAAGCAGTGGGGGAATCTCTTCCCCACGACATCCCCGACTCTTAACGCCACACTTGGGAGTAAGCTGTTTTAGGGCATACTTAGCGATCGAATATGGCAACGATTAACGATAACTACCTTAAACTCAAAGCGGGTTACCTGTTTCCCGAAATTGCACGACGGGTGAATGCCTTCGCACAGGCAAATCCCGACGCGAAGATTATTCGCCTGGGTATTGGCGATGTCACCGAACCCTTGCCAGAAGCTTGTCGCACGGCGATGATTAAAGCGGTGGAAGAAATGGGCGATCGCAACACCTTCAAAGGCTATGGCCCAGAACAAGGCTATGCTTGGTTGCGCGAGAAAATTGCCGCAAGTGACTTCCAGGCGCGGGGGTGCGAGGTTGACCCCTCGGAAATCTTCATCTCCGACGGTTCCAAATGCGATACGGGCAACATTCTCGACATCTTTGGCGACGATAACATCATTGCAGTCACCGACCCGGTTTATCCGGTGTATGTGGACACCAACGTGATGGCGGGACATACTGGCGCTGCTAACGATAAGGGCGAATTTGAGGGTTTTGTCTATCTTCCCATCACCGCAGAGAACAATTTCACCGCCGAAATTCCCTCTCAGAAAGTCGATTTGATTTATCTGTGCTTCCCCAATAATCCCACAGGCGCAACTGCTACCAAAGAACACCTAAAAGCGTGGGTAGACTACGCTAAAGCTAACGACTCAATTATTTTCTTCGATGCAGCTTACGAAGCGTTCATCACCAATCCAGAACTTCCCCATTCTATCTACGAGATTGAAGGGGCAAGAGATTGTGCGATCGAATTCCGTTCCTTCTCCAAAAATGCAGGCTTTACCGGAACTCGCTGTGCTTTGACAGTTGTACCGAAGACACTCACCGCCAAAGCAGCAGATGGTTCGGATGTGGAATTATGGAAGTTGTGGAACCGCCGCCAATCTACCAAGTTTAATGGAGTTTCCTACATTGTGCAGCGTGGAGCCGAGGCGATTTACTGTGCGGAAGGACGATCGCAAATCGAGGCGTTAGTCAACTTCTATATGGAAAACGCCAAGATAATTCGCGAACAATTAACAGCAGCTGGATTAGCTGTATATGGTGGTGTCGATGCGCCTTATGTTTGGGTAAAAACCCCCAATGGTTTGTCGAGTTGGGAGTTCTTTGATAAATTGCTGCAAGTTGTTAATGTTGTGGGAACACCCGGTTCTGGATTTGGTGCAGCAGGTGAAGGCTACTTCCGCATTTCCGCATTCAACAGTCGGTCAAATGTAGAGGAGGCGATGCGCCGGATTACGGAGAAGTTTAAGGCGTAGGGGAGGGAAAAAGCGATCGCACCTTCACCTCACCCCACAGCCCGCCTGGGATTCAAATCCCAGGCGGGATAGAAGCGCAGTGCAAAATCTCTCTCCAACTTATTTTTGGGAGTGCGATCGCTATCTCAATAAATTTAAAATATTGAAATAAGTGCCGTGAGTTCTTCCTCTGATAAGGACTCTGCTCTAGCGGTGAGTAGCTCAACTGAGATCGTAGCCAACTGGCGAAAAATTTTTGGAGAAGATCCCACCACACCATGAGCCGCGCATTCAAACCGAAGCACTCCCGAACCTAAAGTTTCTGCGACTCTCAAAGCACCATCAAGCACGCTTGGAGCATACTCAGAAGTTAGACCCGCGTATATTTTATCGACTTTAGCCGCAAGTGACCATTCTACCTGTTTTGCAGTATCCCCACAGAAGGCTACTTGTACCAAAAGTTGCTCTAAATTATCGGGTGTAAATTTAGCCCCTAGCAATCCATAAAGAGCGCGTACTCCTTTGGGCGCAAAGATCTCAACTGCTGCATATTTTATTTCCGCAATAGTTGATGCTTTAGCGTCTTGTTGGCGTTCTAAAACTTCTACTCCCGGATAGCTTAAATCCGGCAATTCTCCCAGCCAAATACGCGCTTTGCGGTGATGACTCAGGTTAAGGGTTATCGTTTTACCGATCGAGCCCCCAGGCGTTACGCCAGTTATTGTTAAACTCATCGGGGAAAGCATCTATTACTTCAGGATGATAAACACTGTAGGGCGAAACGCCATATTCTGCCAAGGCTCTATTGTGCGCTTCTTCGTATGAAAGTCCACTTTTCATTAGCTCGGATTCTTTAAGTTCGTGTAAATAAAAACTTGCGTCTGCACCGGAAATATTTCTTCCTTCCGCAAGTGTATTTCTAAGTCTGGCAAGCATTGCTTCGTTTGGCCAATATTCTCCGAATTGAGCGATATGCTGTTCGATTATATTCAGCTTTCCAGCTTCCACAGAGAATTCTTTCTCTGCTAGAGTGCCAAAGAGATTTTCCACACTTAGTTAAGCATTTTACTATCCTTGTCAATCTTACTTGCATTGTAGCCCGATCGCACCTTCGCCCCATGCCAAAATGCGATCGCACCTCTTAGCCCCCCTTTTTTAAGGGGGGTTGGGGGTATCTCTTCCAAACGCCACACCCCAACGCCGATGCGCGATCGGACCTTCACCCCCAAATCATCCCCATAAAGATGAGCTATCTTAGAAATTAATCAGCTTTTTTTGGAAGCTAGTTAAATGAGTGTTACTAAATTGGTTTTGGCTTTAACAGCCATCGGTACTGTGGCAGCTATCGTTTCCGCTGTCTATCCTATCCTCAGCGGTCAATTGTAAGATGAAAAGTCCAGGTTGTTACAACGATACCGAACAAGTGCTGATTGAGAAAATCCGCAGTCTATCGCCTGAAAAGGTAATGGAAGTATTGGATTTTGTGGATTTTCTCTGTCAGCGAGATGAGGAAAGTAGCTTAGTCAAATCAGCAAGTAAACTTTCGGAAAACGCTTTTCAAAAGGTCTGGGATAACTCGGAAGATGCTGAGTATGACCAGTTATAAATTCGGTGATGTTATCCTAGTTCCTTTTCCTTTTACCGACCAAACTACCAACAAGAAACGTCCGGGGGTAGTGATTAGTTCTGATGCCTACCATAGCCAGTATGCTGATATTATAGTTATGGCTATTACCAGTCATAGTCGATCGACCTCTGTGGTAGGCGAGGTAATTATAACAGATTGGCAAGAAGCAGGTCTTCTCAAACCTTCTGTTATCAAACCTGTTGTTACTACTTTGGAGAGAAAATTGGTAATTAGAAAGTTGGGAGAACTTAAGGAGGACGATCGACAAGCACTTCAGAACGCTTTACCAGAAATATTTGGCGGATGAAGATTGCCAAATATTTCTGGGGATAAGTGATTTGGTATTATTTCGATCGCCCTAGTTTAGTTAGTAAGTTTTGGCGGTTATCGATCGCGGCTTGGAAGTTAGGATCGAATTTAATCGCTTTGTCGTAGCATTCGATCGCATCATCGTAGCGTTTTAGTTGTTCTAACGCAGCGCCTCGGTTATTCCAAGCATAAGAGTAGTCAGGTTTGAATTGAATGGCTTTATCGTAAGATGCGATCGCATCTTCGTATTTTTGAGAAACATACAAATCATTTCCTTTATTCAACCAATCTTCTGCCGTTTTAGTTGAAACACCCTCACTAAGAATTTGAGCAACATTTGCTACTTTGCCAAAACCTGTAGGGGCGAAGCATTCGGGCTACTATCTCTGCATCGCCTCCAAGATTTTCATACCCGAATGCTTCGCCCAGCCTCACAGATAACCTGTGTTTGCTTGATTTTGGATTCCCTAACTTCCCCCCACAATCAGGGCGAAGCATTCGGAGAAAAAAATTATTGTCTATGCCGATATATTTTGGCCCGAATGCTTCGCCCCTACAGATTGTGGTAATAGATCGAAAATTGAATTGTGTTGAGATTTCATTAATCCCTTTGCCAAGTCAGATTGTAGTAACTCAAGTTGCTAGTTACTTGCTTTCCGGGTATGTAGTTGCGCTTTAGCGCTCTTATCCCAGTTGTAATAAGAGCGCTAAAGCGCAACAACGTACCTAATACCAGCCTCAACTATATAAATAGCAACTTGCGTTAGTAATATATCGAAAATTGAATTGCGATCGCATTTACATCTGCGTTCATCTGTCTTCCTCTGCGGTAAAAAATAAACCCAACCTACAAAGGACTAACCCGATAAATCCGGTTATTCGCCTCCTCAGTAAACAGCAAACTCCCATCCGGTAAAACCAGCACACCCACAGGACGCCCCCAAGTTGTCGGTGCAGAGGGGTCAAGCAGAAAACCAGTCACAAAATCCTCGTAATATCCCAAAGGACGATGATCATTGCCAAAAGGAACAAACACAATTTTGTAACCAGTACCGCTATTGCGATTCCAAGAACCGCGAAAAGCCACAAAAGCACCATTGCGATACTTCACTGGAAACGTCTTACCGTCGTAAAACTGGAGTCCCAAAGCAGCCGAATGAGCCTGAAAAAGCACATCCGGCGATTTTGTCTGACTTGCCAAATCGGGACGTTCGCTTTGTCCGTTCCGCACTCGACGCGGATCTAGTTTATTCGGGGTAAGGTAAGCATAAGGCCAGCCGTAGAAATCCCCCTGCTGGATGCGCGTCAGATAATCTGGCACCAAATCATCGCCAATTCCATCGCGTTCGTTGACTGTAGTGTAAAGTTCTCCCGTTTTGGGATGAAAGTCAAGTCCGATCGGATTACGCAAACCAGAAGCAAAAGTCTGTCGGTTGGAACCGTCCAAATTCATCACCTGCACCGAAGCGCGGGGTAGCGGTTCTTCATCTACATTAGAACTAGAACCGATCGAAACATACAACTTCTGACCATCTGGCGCAACCACCACATTCCGCGTCCAATGCTGGCGATATCCTCCCGCAGTCAGTTCGGTAATTTTTGCTCCCGTTCCGGAAAGTTGCTCTTGCCCTTTAGTATAAGCAAAGCGTAAAACTTCTCCTGTATTACCAACGAAGAAGAATCCGTCTGCAAAAGCCATACCAAAGGGAATATTTAACCCATTTTGCGATGTCGCGAAAGTTTTTTTGATATCCGCGACACCATCACCGTTTGAGTCCCGCAACAAACTAATGCGGTTTTGCCTAGTTTCCGTCACCAGCACATCGCCAGTCGGAGTCAAAGCTAACCAGCGCGGTGCATCCAAATTATCCGCAAAAACATTAACCCTAAAACCAGGTGGTACGCGCAACACCGGGTTATTCGGAATAGCCACAACTTTGGGAAACTTGGAGGCGCTTTGACTGTGGAACGGTTGTGGTAAGTTGGCAGAGTTGATGCGGATGGGTGCGGGTGAGAAAGTTTCGGTTCGCACCGCAGAATTGCTAGGATTAGCAGCGCGTTCTCCTGACTGCGCCCTATCTCGTTGATTTGGCGAAGCGCGAGTCAAGTTACACGCACTTGCTGTTGTCAGCAATAAAACTAGCATCACCCAGCGGAAAGATTTCATGCCTAATCGATGATTGGTAATTTCTCTAGACATTAAGCCCTAGTTCCTTCTCTATGCGTTTAACCTCACTCGATGTCTTTCGAGGCATTACCATTGCAGGTATGATTCTTGTCAACATAGCAGGAGTCGCCGACAAAGTATATCCCTTCCTAGAACACGCCGACTGGAATGGCTGCACCCTAGCAGATTTAGTCTTTCCCTTCTTCCTCTTTATCGTCGGCGTAGCGATGTCCTTCTCACTTTCTAAGTACACCAAAGCTAATCGCCCCACTATTACGCATCTAAATCGAATACAAGGACGGGCAGGATGCCCATCCCACAAGAGAGCTTCAGAAAAACTGACTGTGAAATTAGATGCCTAGCAGCTTATCAAATCCGTATGCGTCGGAATTGTTCGTTTTTCCCCTCTGCCCCTCTCTCCTTCTCCCCTCCCCGTGGGACGGGGAGGGGTTGGGGGTGGGGTTGCCCCTCTACGGCCATAATGATTCAGACACAACCGGAAACGATATCAAGGGCTTATCCCCCCTCCCTGTTGCAGGAATGGATTGAGGGGCAAGGGTTCCCAAACCGCCTGTCCAATCATTTAAGTGGATTAATTCCGATTTCCTGAAATATTATCACTGACATAATAAAATCAACTATAAAAATACATACCCAGCTAGTAACAACTGCCGATTTAGTAGAACGACTGACACCTTTTGCTCCCCCCGTAGTTGTCAGTCCCCAACCACAACCAATAATGGCAATAATTACCCCAAAAACAAAAGCCTTAACGACAACAACTAATAAATCTCGTAAACTTAAAAAATCTCTAACTGAATCCAAAAATACCGATACAGGTAAATCGTAAAAATTGACTGCTACAAAAACACCGCCACCTATGCCTACAACCAAAGCAAAAATTGTTAAAATTGGCAACATCAAGCAGCAAGCAATTACACGGGGAACAACTAAATAATCGATCGGATTTGTTCTCAGCATATACAAAGCATCGATTTGCTCTGTTACTTGCATCTCGCCGATTTCTGCGGCAAAAGCAGAACCAACTTGTCCCGCCACAACACCGGCTGTTAAAACAGGCGCTAACTCGCGGCAAAAAGCCAAAGCAAAAGCACCCCCAATCGCAGAAACTGCGCCATAATGAATTAGTTCTCTTGCGGTTTGGATCGTAAAAATCATGCCTGCAAAATAGGCGATTAGCAGCACAGAATTCAGAGAATCTAGCCCCACAGTTGCCAGATGTTCAAGGATGTGGCGGGGGGAAATTTTGCCCCTAAGCAAACGCATGAAAACTTGACCTGCGAGTAAAAAACTTCTTAAGAATCTCTGAATCCATCGATTTTCAAAATTATCGTTTTTGGGCGCTTTCAAGGTCGATAAATCTTTGACTATTTCAAACTGGTTATTGGTTTTGCTGGTACATTTTTCGTCGTCCCGATGCTCCCTTTTTAGCACAGGTTGACGGGATGTTTTATTTTTACATCGGAAAACGGTATTAATTCTGATTAATTTAAAGTTTTTAGCCCAATCTTCTGCGCGTTGCCTGCGAGTTTTAGCCATTGAAAATTCCTTGGCTAGCTGCTTGTGTGAATTGGTAATAGGTAAAAGTAATTGTTGATGGCAATCAACTATGAACTGCTAACTATTACTCTTTACGTATTACCACTTCTTCTACTCCTATATTTCCCTAGTCCGTAGCCCCTAGTGCAGGATGGCGGAAATAACTCACCACTAAAAATTGCCAATGATTGCTCTGGAAATCTTGATTTTTACCACTGACCACTGACCACTGACAACTGACCACTGACAACTGACCACTGACAACTGACCACTGACAACTGACCACTGACAACTGACAACTGACAACTGACCACTGACAACTGACAACTGACAACTGACCACTGACAACTGACCACTGACAACTGACCACTGACCACTGACCACTGACCACTGACCACTTGCACTAGCCCCTTTTTAATTATGTACGCGGATCGACTGTCGGTTTGCGATCGATCAAAAGGATATCGTCGTCCTGAACAACCACCGTAATCAACGCTAAATTGCGTCTAGTAGGGCCTTTAAGTACTTTACCTTGGGCATCAAACTGGGCCCCGTGACAGGGACAAACAAACTGATTGCGATCGGTCTTCCATTCCACAGTACATTTGTGATGCGGACAACTTGGATCGATCGCATATTCTGCAAGTTTCGGTCCCTGATTAATCACCAAATATGTTGGTCTTGACAACCCTTTTACTAGCACTGGACGACCCGGCACAGCACTTGCCAGTAAAACACTTTCCTGAATGTGGTTGCCGCTGCTGTCAGTAGCCTTCACGCCGCGAAGGTAATTTTGACAAGCTTCGCTATTTCGATCGGACGTGCAGGGGGTAGACGAATCTCTTCGTTCGTGGCCCATACTCCTTTGAGGAAAAATCCAGCCAAGGGCAACAGTTCCCGCTGTCCCGAATACCATATATTTCAAAAATTGTCGCCGTTTTTTTTGGGCTGATTTCGTTTTCCATAAAATCCTCCTGCGGGAATTTATTAATTTTATCTTCAATAATCAATAAAGTAACATTTTTTATTAAACTTAGTAACAAAATTTACATTATTTTAGAACTTGTATGTTAAGATTTTACGTATCAGTTTTATCTTTCATCTAGGGTTAGTGAGATGGTGCGAGAGCTAATTTATACTGCAAAATCATCCTAAAATAGTAATGTCTTAGCATCAGAATAACCAATTAAACAATGCAAGACACAAGCATCTTTACACCGCAACAAACAGACGATGGGTCGTTCACCTTCTTTTCGGCTGAGTTTGGCGAAACCTTTCACAGCTCGTCAGGTGCTATTGAGGAAGCGGTGCTGAAGTTTGTTAATCCTTTGGATCTGAGAACGAAAGCCCAACAACCCAGTTTGCGACTGTTGGATGTTTGTTATGGTCTAGGCTACAACACAGCTGCTGCGTTGGCGGCTATTTGGGAGGTTAATCCCATCTGCTGTGTGGAGTTTATAGCTCTGGAGTTAGATCCGGCGGTGCCAAAAGCGGCGATCGCGCATAACTTAACTAGCACTTGGCCCGATCCTATTCCCGAAATTCTCACCCAGTTAGCCACCGATCGTCAAATACAGACAAACCGGCTACAGGCAACTCTGCTGATCGGCGACGCTAGAACAACTATAAAGCAAGTATCCCAGCGCTTTCAGGCAGATGCCATTTTTCTCGACCCTTTTTCCCCGCCGAAGGGCCCACAACTGTGGACAGTAGAATTTTTGGGATTAGTAGCCAGCTGCCTCAAACCAGAAGGCAAACTCGCCACCTATTCCTGCTCGGCAGCAGTACGAACAGCTTTGATGACGGCTGGATTGTACATAGGTTCCACAGCACCAGTAGGGAGGCGATCGCCCGGTACAGTTGCCAGTTTCACCTTAAGCGACTTGCCGCCACTGTCTCAACAAGAACAGGAACATTTACGAACTCGTGCTGCCATTCCCTACAGGGATCAAAATCTTTGCGATCCCGCTCAAATTATTCTGCTTAGGCGTAAAATAGAACAAGAAACCTCTTCCCTAGAACCCACTGCTCATTGGAAAAAGCGCTGGTTAATGACTCAAAATTCAGTTACATTATCCCAGCCCCCTGATTCCTCAAGCCTATAAGAGTATTTGCGATTAAGATCGCAGATGCTCGAATCGGCTCTCACAGTCATAGAGATAACAATATGCTTCTCTAGGGTAAAGGTGCCTAGCCACTACCATACCCGATCGGTTATGGTAGTAGGTACTCCACGCAAATAAATATAGAATTCTTTAACCTCCTGAGCAAATAATCACTTGCTCTTTGTGAAATAGTTGATTTAGTCTTCAGCTAAAGTGAAAATACTCGAACTATTAGGAAGGCGACTGTGGCCGTGAGTCCTCATTTCGATACTGCTGTTGATTCATTCGGCGCTTCAATGTGCTTTAGTATATGGTCGCCGACCGGGAATAGCGGCGAGTCAGAACAGCCAAAAATCCTTGTGGTCGATGACCATCCAGCCAGTCGCATGACAGCAGCGGCACTGCTGGCGGTGGAAGGCTATGAAGTTTTAGAAGCAGAAGATGGGCCAGCAGCACTAAATATGGTATTGGAGTGCAAACCCGATGTCATCTTGCTGGATGTGATGATGCCAGGAATGGATGGATTTGAGGTTTGCCGACAGTTAAAGCAGGATGAGCAAACACGCTTGCTGCCGGTAATTTTTATTACCGCTCTAAACGATCGGCGATCGCGCATCCGAGGCATAGAAGCAGGGGGAGATGACTTTCTCACCAAACCCTTCGATCGTCTGGAACTGGCAGCCCGCGTCAAGTCGCTGGTACGCCAAAAGCGACTTAACGAAGATTTAGACCACGCAGAACAAGTAGTTTTTTCCATAGCCCGCTCGATCGAAAGCCGCGACCCCAACACCGGCGACCACTGCGAAAGGTTGGTAGCAATGGGTAAAGCCTTCGGTGAATATCTCCGTCTTTCCCGCGCCGACGTTCGCGACTTGATGTGGGGTGGTTATCTTCACGACATCGGTAAAGTCGGCATTCCCGACGCCGTACTGCTCAAAAAAGGAAAATTCACCCCCGACGAACTGGAGGTTATGAAGCAGCACGTACTCATAGGCGAAAAAATTTGCCAACCCCTGCGGACAATGCGAGGCGTACTCCCAATCATCCGCTATCACCACGAGCGCTGGGACGGTACGGGATATCCCGATCGACTGGCGGGTAGTCAGATTCCCATGCTGGCGCAGGTATTTCAAATTATAGATATCTACGACGCCCTGACCAGCGAACGTCCTTATAAAAAAGCCTTCACCCCCGAAGAGGCGCTAGAAATTATCGCCGAGGAAACGGCCAAAGGTTGGCGCAATCCCAAACTCGTGCAGGAATTTACCGAATTTATCTCCAATATCCACACGCTAAAAAGCCAAGATTAATTAACGCAAGTTGCTAGTTATATAATTGAGGCTGGTATTAGGTACGTTGTTGCGATGCCGCGCTCTTATACCAAGTTGGATAAGAGCGCGGCATCGCAACAACATACCCAGAGTAGCAGTTAGACTGACTCAAGAGAAATGGTAGCGGTAGCAATTCTCGCGGCTGGACGCGGCACACGGATGAAATCAGAACTGCCCAAGGTATTGCATTCCTTGGGTGGACGATCGCTGATTGAACGAATCCTCCAAACAGCTTTGGAGATCGAGCCGATCAGGCAGATCGTTATTGTTGGGTATCAAGGGAAAGAAGTGGAAGCAGCCCTGCAACATATTCCCGATGTGGAGTTTGTCGAACAAACCCAACAGTTGGGAACAGGTCATGCAGTTCAGCAATTACTGCCCCATCTAGAGGGCTTCCAAGGTGATTTGCTGGTTTTAAATGGGGATGTGCCCCTCCTGCGACCCCAAACCCTCAAACATCTGATTGAAACTCACAAACAGCATCAGAACTCCGTCAGCCTCCTGACGGCTCATTTGCCTAATCCCAAAGGGTATGGCCGTGTATTTTGTAACGGTCAAAATATCATTCAACAAATTGTAGAAGACCGGGACTGCTCAGCAGCTCAGAAGCAAAATCACCGGATCAACGCTGGAATCTACTGTTTTAACTGGCCCCAATTGGCAAAAGTTCTGCCCCAACTGCAAGCGAACAACGACCAAAAGGAATACTACCTGACTGATGCCTGCAATTTGATGCAGCCAGTGATGGCGGTGGATGTGGAAGATTATGAAGAAATTCTGGGCATCAACGATCGCAAGCAACTGGCAACTGCCTACGATATCTTGCAAACGCGGGTGAAAGATCGGTGGATGGCAGCCGGTGTCACTCTGATTGACCCCAATAGTATCACGATCGATGATACGGTGCAGTTGTCACCAGATCTAATTATCGAACCCCAAACCCATTTGCGCGGTAATACTGCGATCGGATCTGGGAGTAGAATTGGCCCCGGTAGCTTGATTGAAAATAGCCAGATTGGTGAAAATGTCACTGTAGTTTATTCCGTGATAACTGACAGCACAGTGCAGGCGGAAACCCGGATCGGCCCCTATTCACATTTGCGCGGAAATGTCAATGCGGGGAATAATTGCCGGATCGGCAATTTTGTGGAACTGAAAAATACCACTTTGGGCGATCGCACCAATGTCGCTCATCTGTCATATTTGGGAGATGCCACCCTGGGAGAGCGGGTCAACATCGGTGCTGGGACGATTACCGCCAATTATGATGGGGTGAAGAAACATCAGACAAAAATAGGCGATCGTACCAAGACAGGTTCTAATAGCGTCCTCGTAGCGCCAATCACCTTGGGTTCTGATGTTACTGTAGCAGCTGGTTCCACCGTAACCGAAGACGTGCCGGATGATAGTTTGGTTATAGCGCGATCGCCTCAAGTTGTCAAACCCGGTTGGCGGTTAAAGCCATCCGAAGATTGAATAATTTTTAATCGCAGATGCACGCAGATAAACGCAGATGAGATGGAAGAACTGCTAGAACTTAAGCAACTCCTACAGCAAGGCAAAATTGCTGAAGCATTGCTGATAGTGGATGAATTAGAAGAAATGAGCCTTAGCGATAAAGTCAATAAAATTGACAGTTATAGCGTTATTTTGCTCATCCATTTAATTAAACAAAATGCTGAAAATCGCTCAACTCGCTCATGGCAACTTTCAATCAAAAATGCGATACGCGAAATCAATAAAACTAACAAGCGTCGCAAAGCAAATGGTTATTATTTAAGTGAAGCAGAATTACTGGATATTCTGAAAGATGCCTATGAACTAGCAATGGAAAAAGCATCATCAGAAGCTTATGAAGGACGTTATGAAGCTGAAGAGTTAGCTACAATGGTTGATCAGGAAGGAATTTTGTCTCAGGCAATGAAGTTGATTGAACAAGGGTAATAATGTTATATTTACTTGGATTCATTCCTTCGGCGGAAGATTAAGATAGCTACGGATGAGATCAACCATTTTTCGTTGTTTTACTTGATCATCACTGACTATCCGGTGTATGCGCTTACCAGACGCCAGCACAAAGAAAATTTTGTAGTATTTATCCCCATCGCTGTCTGTATTTTCTTCAAACAGAACATCTGCAATTTCGTGGCGTTGATATTCAATGCTTTTATTTTCAAACAAATTCAATCGTTTTATAGTCAACTTGTTGAGAGTTTTATCAATCGTATAGGTCCCAACATCAATACCAACAGATATCGCTACACAACCAAAAACCACGGAGAATAAACAAATAAATGATAGAAAAAGTATTGCTTGGTTATCGCCAGAGTTGATTATAGTAGGTATCGTGATTAGAAGTGTTCCTACAAAGCCCATTCCAAAGATTGTAAAGGCAATTCTCAGAGACGCTGGTAGTTGATTTCGGAATATCAGTTTATTTGGCGTTTGTTCTACAATTTCCACAATTGTCGTTGCCATAAGTGGGTACCTGAGTAAGTTAATTCCGGTCTTAAGCCTAATATCTGTTCCTATCTATATTATATACTTGGATTGATTCTTGTGGTGCAAGATTAAGATAGCTACGGATGAGATCAACCATTTTTTGTTGTTCTACTTTATCACCACTGACTATCGGGTGTATGCGCTTACCAGACGCCAGCACATAGACCATGCTATATTATGAAAAAGCGATCGCAAAAGGTGAGTCAGATGGTTGTCGCAATTTATAATACCGAATTAAATACGGGTAGAGCCTTGCTGTCAAATGTGACATGGGATACTCTGGAAAAGTTGGATGCAGATTTGGCTGAAACTGGGGCACGTTTAACTTATTTGGATGGATATTTAGAAATTATGACTCCTTTATCTGATGCCCATGAAGAACCTAAAAATACTTTAGGTCAGCTTTTAGAGATTTATATGCGGATGAAAGATATTCGTTTTTATGGGCGTGGTAGTACGACGATTGGGATGAAGGAATTGGGGGCAAGGAAGGAACCAGATGAATCTTATTGTTTGGGTACGCGCAAGTCAGTTCCAGATTTAGCGATCGAGGTGACAGTGACAAGTGGTGGAATTGATACACTGGAAATTTATCGTCGAGTGGGAGTGCGGGAGGTTTGGTTTTGGGAGGATGGTGTAATTTCGGTTTATTGTTTGCGTTCTACGGGATATGAGTTAGTTAGTAAGAGTGAATTGTTACCAGAGTTGGATTTGCGATTGATCGAGTTTTATTCGCGGATGGCAGATCAATATGATGCGCTAAATGCTTTTATGAAATTGTTAATGTAGTTAGATGGAGTAGGGTGCGTCAAATTTTAGGCAATTAGCTTATCCATAAAGAGCCTGCAATAGCTAAGAGCAAGCCCAGCATCAAGAAAACTGATCCGGCAATCATTTTTATTTGCTCCCATTGGTTATGTAACTAAAAGCCGACGGCGCGACACCCTGAAATTTATGCTAGCCCTGCTATCATTTTGCTCGATCGTTCCCAGACAATAAACTAATTCCATTGTATTGCTGGCATTAAAAGGCCGTTGATATGTTAATCTTTCATAGAAGGTTGTTTCCAGCGATTAAAGATAAATACGGTAGTCGATCGCACGGTTAATATAGAAACAAGATCGGCTAAAGCTTAAGATTAGTTTAGCTCAGCAAAATTAAAAATAGGTTAAGATTTTATTAAATATGAAAAAGTTGGCAGATGTTAATCTACCAACTTTTATCCTTGACAAAACGACAATATTGCGATCGAAACTAACAGACAAATCCTGTTAGCTCATCCCCAGTCCATTCCAGAGTGTCTCCCATCTGTTCACCAGTATGATAGGCGGCGAGAAGGACTTCGCTAGTTTTACCCCAAGCAATAACACCCATAGCATCAAGACCGATCGCACCCAGATCCCGTTTGCGATCGCGAGATTCCGTAAAAGTCCGTTCAAACGCTGCCGCCAAAGACATCCCATCCGTCACCCGCACCACAATTCGCGCCGCCAGACACTCATCGATAATATCTTCCCCAATACCCGTACAGCTAATACCTGCATAACCATTCGCATAATTCCCCGCAGGCATAGCAGAATCACTCACGCGACCAATCCGCTCAAAACCCTTGCCGCCAGTCGAAGTCCCAGCCGCCAAGCGTCCGTGACTGTCCAAAGCTACCACCCCAATCGTGCCGCGTCCGGCACTACTTTCCGCCACCAATTCTTTTTCAGCTACTACCCCAGCCGCTTCTTTGATAAAATTCTCATCGCGTTCCTGCATCCACTCCTGTAACCGGATGTCCGTCAAAGGATTGTAGATAGGAACCTGCAACTCACGCACAAGTTCTGCCGAGCCGAAATCCGATAGCACCCGATCGGGCGAAGATTGTAAAGATTGAGCTAGCGCGATCGGATGTTGGACTCGCGAAACATTAATCGTGCCGCTAAATCGCTGAGTTATCCCATCCATCAGCGAAGCACTCATACGAATTTGACCATCCGATTGCAGCACAGAACCAGTTCCCGCATTAAAGCGGGGGTCATCCTCCAACAAGTGGCAGCCCCGCACAACTGCTGCTGAGGCGTTTTCTCCCGCCAACAGCAGCGCGTAAACTTCCTCCAAAACTTTGTATAGCGATTTACGTACTATTTCTACACCTCCCTTGCTTTTAAGGGAACTACCGGCTCCACCGTGGATAATTAGCTTAGGTTGCACTTTGTCAGTAGTCATTTGTCAATTAGTTATCGAAAAATTGGGTTTAAAACCCCGTGCTTCTAGCACGGCTTTATATTTAGTAACATTGCATCTGCCACTAAATATGCTAACATACTGGAATGCTAACCATGAATTACCGCTATCGCATCTACCCTAACAACACTCAAGAGCAGTCACTCAAAGAGTGGATGGATATTTGCCGCGTTGCCT
>Ga0335394_10000084_pt1 | contig 86435 bp, 87 predicted proteins | sample MAT03_FD_205741 | JGI IMG/M metagenome (GOLD analysis project Ga0335394, IMG submission 205741) | Freshwater microbial communities from Lake Fryxell liftoff mats and glacier meltwater in Antarctica - MAT-03 (spades assembly) (version 2) ... | reverse complement strand
AAAAAAGCTGTTCGATCGGCTGGGCATTCCGACCACGCGCTATGCCGCGGTCGATTCGCGGGCAGATCTCCTGAGGGCGATCCAGCGGATCGGACTGCCTGGCGTGCTGAAGACGCGCCGCCTGGGCTACGACGGCAAGGGCCAGGCCGTGTTGCGCAGCGCCGCCGATGTCGATCGCGCAGGCGCGACCATCGGGGCACCGTCTCTCTACGAAGAGTGGGTACCGTTCGATTTCGAGGTGTCGATCCTCGGCGCGCGTGCACGGCGAGGAGAAGTCGTTGTGTATCCGCTGAACGGCAATGTGCATGTCGACGGCATCCTCCGCCTGACGCGCGCGCCATTCGGCACGACCGGCCTGCAACGCCGCGCGGACGCACATCTGCGGCGAATGCTCGATTACTTTCGCTACGTGGGTGTGCTGAACATCGAGTTCTTCGTCCGAAACGGTCGGCTGATCGCCAACGAAACCGCGCCGCGGGTACACAACTCCGGTCACTGGACCATCGAGGGTGCGAAGACGAGCCAGTTCGAGAACCATCTACGGGCCATCTGCGGCCTGCCGCTGGGGCCGACGGCAGCCCGCGGACATTGCGCGATGATCAACCTGATCGGCAACCTGCCGGATACTGCTACGCTGCTCGCCATTCCGGGCGCGCATCTGCACGACTACGGCAAGCGCGCCCGACCGAATCGCAAACTCGGGCACTGTACGGTCGTCGAAGCCTCGGCCATGCTGCGCGACCGGCGGGCGCGACAAGTGTTGAATCTTGTCGCTCCGGACGTCAGGATTTCGTTTCGGGGCGCGGGCTAAAGTAAGATCAACAGATGTACCTCGAGCTCTTCAAGCTCAAGGAACTGCCGTTCCGGCTGAGCCCGGATCCGCAGTTTCTTTTTCTCTCGAAAAACCATTCGAGAGCCAAGGCGTACATGGAATCGACGATCTGGTTCACGGACGGCTTTGTCGTCATCACCGGCGAGATCGGCTCCGGCAAGACCACGCTGATCGAGACTTTTCTGCGCGAGCTGGAGCACGATGTCGTCGTCGCGCAGATCAACCAGACCCAGGTCTCGGCGATCGAGTTCCTGCAGTCGGTACTTGTGCAGTTCGGGTTCCAGCCGTTCCGGATGCGCAAGGCCGAGCTGCTTGCGACACTGAACCAGTTCCTGATCGAGCAGCATGCCGCCGAGCGCAAGGTGCTGCTGATCGTCGACGAAGCGCAGAATCTTTCGGAACGGGTCCTCGAGGAAGTCCGCATGCTGTCGGGCGTCGAGACGACCAAGGAGAAGGTGCTGCGCATCATCCTTGCAGGTCAGCCCGAACTCAACGACAAACTCGATGCCCCCGAGCTGGTACAGCTCGCACAGCGGGTGCGCCTGCGATTCCACCTGACTGCGCTGTCGCGCGAGGATGCGGAAGGGTACATCCGCCACCGACTGGAGGTCGCCGGGGCACACGGTCGAGAGATTTTTGCGCCCGATACTTTCGATGCCCTGTATCGCTACACCGGCGGCACGCCGCGCCTGATCAACACGCTGTGCGACACGGCGATGATCGCGGCCTATTCGGCCGATCGGGATACCGTCAGCATCGAGGACATCAACAGCGCCGTCGAGGAGCTGAACTGGAGCGAACATCTCGGCAGGACCGCTCGCCAGCGCCAGCTCGGTACCGATGGCCTGCAGCCCATGGCCAACGACCCGTCGGCGCCGGTCGTCGGGCGGCTGCATCTGATCACGGAAGACAAGCAGATTCTGGAGCTGCCCTTGCGCTCCGGCAGGACGATCATTGGACGCACGACGGACAATGACCTGCAGATCGACAGTCGATTCGTCAGTCGCCACCACTGCCAGATCATCTCGACCCAGAGCCTGTGCGTGATCGAAGACCTCAACAGCACGAACGGGATGTATCTGAACCGGCATCGCATCCGCCGGCACACGCTGAATCACGGTGATGAAATCGTGCTCGGCAAGCACTCCCTGCGCTACAGCGACGACCGGATTGCGTCCGTTCCGGAACAGAGCGCGACGTCGCCGTCGGTGCGATCAGGCTAACCGCGCATGAAGCGCGCCGCCTGGGAAATCAGGCCGCCGTACCTCCTACCGTCAGGCCGTCGATCCGCAGCGTCGGCTGGCCGACTCCGACAGGCACGCTCTGTCCTTCCTTGCCACAGGTGCCGACACCATCGTCGAGCTGCAGATCGTTGCCAACCATGCCGACCCGGGTCAGCACATCGGGACCATTGCCGATCAGCGTGGCACCTTTGATCGGCGCACCCAGCCGGCCGTGCTCGATCAGATACGCCTCGCTTGCCGAGAACACGAATTTGCCCGAAGTGATGTCCACCTGGCCACCGCCGAAGTTGCGCGCATAGATGCCGCGTTCGACTGAAGCTAGGATCTCCTCCGGCGCATAGGGACCGGCGCGCATATAGGTGTTGGTCATGCGCGGCAGGGTCATGTGGGCAAACGACTCGCGCCGTCCGTTGCCGGTGGAGCGCGTGCCCATCAGGCGCGCATTGAGGGTGTCCTGCAGGTAACCCTTCAGCACCCCGTTCTCGATCAGGGTCGTGCACTGGGTCGGCGTGCCTTCATCGTCAACGTTCAGCGAACCGCGCCGGCCCGACAACGTGCCATCGTCGACGACGGTGCAGGCCTCGGAAGCCACCCGTTCACCGATCCGCCCAGCGAAGGCCGAGGTGCCCTTGCGGTTGAAATCGCCCTCCAGACCGTGACCGATCGCCTCATGCAGCAGAATGCCGGGCCAGCCGGGACCGAGCACCACGGTCATGGTGCCGGCCGGCGCCGGCACCGCTTCGAGATTCACAAGCGCCTGCCTCACCGCCTCACGCCCCAGGGCCAGGGGCCGCTCCTTCACCATCAGCTCATGCAACGAGATGCGTCCGCCCGCGCCCGCATAACCCATTTCGCGGCGGCCATCCTGCTCGACGATCACGGAGACATTGAAGCGCACCAGCGGCCGCACGTCTGCCGCCAGTTGCCCTTCGCTGGTGGCGACGAGAACAATGTCCTGGACTGCCGAAACCGACGCCATGACCTGCACGACGCGCGGATCAATGCGTCGTGTCTCGCGATCGACCCGCTCCAGCCAGGCGACTTTCTCTTCTTCGGCGAGCGCGCCACTCGGATCGATCGGCGCATACAATCGATGCCCGTGGGTTCGCGCCAGCGGCAGCGCCGACTGGGCGCCACCAAACGTCGCGATCGCCCGCGCGGCCCGCGATGCTTCCTCGAGAGCGGGCAGAATGATCTCATCGGAATAGGCGAAGCCGGTCTTCTCACCCGACAGAGCCCGCACACCGACGCCCTGCTCAATGCTCGCGCTCGCATCCTTGACGATGCCATCTTCGAGCGACCAGGACTCCTCGCGCGACATCTGGAAGTAGATGTCGGCGGCATCGACGGACGAGCCGAGCAGGGCACCGAGCGCACTGTCGATGTGCGACAGCTCAATGCCACCCGGGCGCAGCAGCACGTCGGTCGCGATCGCCAGGGCGTCAGTGCTCGCCGGGCTGCGGTTGAAGTCAGTCATTCGAATCCCTTGCAAGTTTGCGATGCGAGAGTGCCGGAAAGCGTTGCCGGACGGCACCCTGTTCGGCCATGTTCAGCTCCGCGACGACCACTCCGACGCCGCTGCGGCGCCGCTCCAGCACCGCACCCCAGTGATCCACGATCAGGGAATCTCCCCAGGTCTCGCGGCCATTCTCGTGCGAGCCCCACTGCGCGGCGGCCACCACCGCGCTGAGGTTCTCGACGGCTCGCGCCCGAAGAAGCAGCTCCCAGTGCGCGCGACCGGTCGGCACCGTGAACGCCGAGGGGACAGCGTACCACTGCGCGCCCTGCAGGCTCATCTGACGATACAGCTCCGGGAAGCGGACGTCGTAGCAGACCGACAACCCGAGCCGACCGGCAGGCGTATCGACCACCACGACCTTGCTGCCGGCGCGCACGCTTGCAGACTCGCGATGCGATTCCGCTGAATCCGGTACATCGACGTCGAAAAGGTGGATTTTGTCATAGCGGGCCACGCATTCGCCCGCCGCATCGAACACCAGCGACGCGGCGGCAACCTGATCATCGCGATCGGTCTTCAGTGCCAGGGTGCCCGCGACGATCCACAGGTCAAGCTCGCGTGCGAGGCGCCGCAGTTCGCGCTGCACGGGCCCATCGCCCGGCGTTTCGGCCACCGCCAGCTTGGCGCGTTCACCGCGACCCATGAACGCAAAGTTCTCGGGCAACACGGCAACGCTGGCCCCACCCTCGCGCGCTTCGCCAAGCAGCTGTGCGGCCGCGCGCAGATTCGCGGCGACGTCAGCGCCAGAGGTCATCTGCAATGCGGCAACACGCATCAGCGCGTCACCGCAGCGGCCGTCGCGACTGGTAACGCTTCCGAAGACCAGACACCGTCCGGGCCCGGGCTTCTGACGAAACGGAGCTCCTGCTCCGGATTGCGCAAACTGAGCGTGGCGGCCGAGAGCGCACCGCCGTCGTAAGACGCGCTCAGATCCAGTGCCGCCGAAGTCCGCGGCAGCTGCGGATCAATGTCGAGCGCCGCAACGACCGGTGCGACGAGACCGGCGCCCGCCGCGCCCGCCAGCCATGCGACTCGCTGCGCGGCAGCCGTCACCATGCCGCGCACGGGTGCGCCGGCAGACCAGATCCAGCGCAGCTCAGCATCGAACGTCTCGCTGCGCAGCGGCAATGCGCGCTCGACCAGCGCCAGCGCGTTGCCGAGGTCCGCACCCCGGGCGCGAGCGTGCAGCTCACATCGCAACGGTTGCCGTCGGCAGTTCAACTGCGCCGTGCCGCGAGTGGTCGTGGCATCGAACTGCAGCGCCGGTGCGCTGACGGATTCGGAATCTGAATCGACCCGGCCCTGCCAGACACCCAGCTCTGTCGTGCCCACTCGCAGACGTGCGATCCGCACGTCCGCACTCAGCGGTGCATCGAACCAGGCCGCAGAGCGTAGCTCGTCGAGGCTCGATCGCGGTAAACGTAGCTGATCGAGCCGCACCCGTAGTTGTTGCGCTGCCGCAATCGCCCCCCCAGCGATGCGCACCGAACCACTGATGGCGTCGCCGCGCAGCTCGGTGCGAAATTCATCGCCCGCCCTGCTCAGCTGCACGGTATGCGTGCCCAGCCCCACGCCGCCCCAACGCAGATTCTCGACGGCAAGCCGGCCCTGCAAGGGCGCCGTCGACTCGGCTGCCAGTATTGAAGTGGCGGCGCCGCGCAGCGCAGCCAGAAGATCGAGCTCGCGCACGCTACCGGATACCAGCACAGCGGCCTGCGGCAGTTCGGCCCGCCCGGCTCCGAATCGAAAGCCGCCGCGCAGCAGCACGGGAGCGGCGGGCGTGCTGAGGTTCCACTCCATACTGGCGCTGCCGCGCTCGGCGATCGAGAGCTGCACTCGCCAGCGATTGGCGACCGCTCCTCGACCGAGCTGCTCGGCTTCCGCGCGCCACGACACGGCTTGCGCCGCGTCGAGACCCAGCGCATCGATCAGCAGCGGATCCCACGCACTTGCCGCAGCCTGGCCTTCACCGCGCAGCTGCACGCGCCCGCGCGCACCCTTGGGCACAGGCTGGATGCGCCATTGCGAGGGGCCGTCAGCACCACCGAAACGCTCGAGCTTTGCGACCAGGCTCCAGTTCGCAGCGTCGCGAGCCGTGCGGGCGGCTGACCAGTCAAGCGTCATCTCGGCAGGGCCGCGCAACCAGCGGATCACCGAGTCGGCCTGTGGCAACCAGACCAGCGGCTCTCCCGCCAGCGGCGCTGCTGCGAGCAGGGCTGCCGCATCGGCAAGCTGGCCGCTGAGTTCCAGCCGCACGCGATCGAGCGAAAGCGTCGGATCGGTGCGCGCCACCAGATCGCCGCTTGCAATCGCAAGCTCGCCCGTTCGCGCCGCTGCGATTTGCAGCTCCAGACGCTTGCCGTCGAGTCGCAGCACGCCGTCCAGATCCTGCAATGAGGGCCAGCCGTCACCGATCCGCAGCGCTGCATCCTGCAGCGTGAGACGCGCCCGGCGCACTGCGTCGTCAGCTTGCCCGGCTTGCGGCAGCGTGCCGACCCACTCCAGGGTCGCGGCACTGGCACGGCCGCCAAAATCGAAGCGCGTCGCGTCAGGCTCCCGCGGCAGCTCGCCCCGTGGCGCAAAGAACGAGGCCAGCTCGGTCAATGCCTGCAGCGACGTCGCGCCTTCCAGTATCGCGCGCAGCACATATTGACGTGGGGCGCCCGGCGCCAGACTCAGTGCTGCGTCGAGCTGCAGCGGGACGGCACCGAGCCGCGCGCGCAGCGCTTGCGACATCCATAGCCACTGAGCATCGGAGCGGATGATCTGCGCGCGTCCCTTGCCAAGCAGCGGCAGCGCGCGCTGCGATGCGCCGCTGCCGCGCAGGATCAGCGCCTCGGGACTATCGAACTGCACCGAGATGCGGTCCTGATCGCCGTCGAAGGTGCCCGCCAGTCCCTGTACGCGGTACTCGCCAGCAGCAGGATCCCAGGCTACATCCTCGAACGCGGCGCTGACACGCCCGGGCAAGGTCGCGAGCGGTTGCCCGACCCACTCGAGTTCAAGTCGCGGCAATACACCGCGCAGCGAACCGGGTTCGATCTGGGGCAGGACGGAACTGCCAGCCAGCGATTGCAGTGCGAGTAGGGCCGGCACCGGCAGCGCCGCGGCTTGCAGGCGCGTGGCATGGGTTCCGAGATCCACCGCCAGCTGCAGTGAACCATCGCTCCATGGCAGGCGCTCGTCAGAATCGACGCGCAGGTCTGCGATGCTGACCTGCAGCGCATTACCGCGGCGCGTCAGCTGCCCTTCGGCCTGCAACCGTGGCAGGGCGCCACGCCGACCCGGTGAACCGTCCCATTCAAGCTCGCGCAAGTTGAGCGAAGCGTCGCCCTGGGTGATCAGGCCATCACGAAATCGCAGGGTTGCAAGCACATCGCCGCGACCGGACAGCTGCAGCGACGACGCCGGCAGCAGCTCACGCAGGCCTTGCAGCCGCGCGCCACGCGCCACAATGCGGACGCTGCCGCTGGGAGACGTGCCGATCTGCGCCTCGCGCAGGCTCGCAGTCACGAACAGCGATCGACCGAGGCGCGGCGGCAGCAGCAGTGATGCCACCAGATTCGCGGCTTCCGCGGTGCGGGCGTACTGCACCCGCGGTGCGCGGATACGAACGGAAGGCGAATCCGCATCCGACTGCTCCCAGACCAACAGCGCCGATTCGAGTTCGAGCCGCGCGACGGGCAGGCTGCGCAACAGCGTCGTCAGGGTAACCAGGGCGCGCGACTCGAGCGATGCGCCGACTGCGGGCGAACCCGCGTCCTCGGCGGCGCGCAGCTGCGGCAGCCGCCGCTGCCAAGCCTTCAGCTGCACTTCCGCACCGCGTAATACGACCCGGCCAGGCCGCAATTGCCCACTGCGCAGCAGCCGCCAGGTTTCAAATCTCGCAAGCAACGATGCCGCCTGCAGCAGCACCGCGCCATCCTCGGGACTGGACAACGTGAGGTTGGTGAACTCGGCTTCCGGGCCATAAAACCCGAGCCGCAGCGACATTCCCGAGAATCGCACCGCGAGTCCGGTCTCGCGCTCCAGCAGCGCCTCGATACGCGCTCGCTGCTCGGGCAGGCGAGCCAAGGCTGCAGCGTACGCAACCCCGATCGCGGCAGCGACCAGCAGCGCCGCCGCCAGCCAGCCCGCCACGCGTGATCGCAGTCGGAGCGAACCCCCTTCAGGTGATGACAACGTCGAACTGCTCGACTTCATACAGAGCCTCAGTCTGCAGCCGCACCCGGCTGCCTGCCTTCGCAGCAAGATCCGCGAGTGACGCGGCCTCCGCACCGAGCAACAATTCGATGACGTCCTGATGCGCCAGCAGCAGCAGTTCACGGCCCGGGAACTGGCGCGACTGCTTCAGCACTTCGCGCAGCAGGTCATGAACGACGGTCTCGCCCGTGCGGACGAAGCCCCGGCCCTCGCAGCTTGGACAGTTCCGGCACAGCAAATGTTCCAGGCTCTCGCGGGTCCGCTTGCGGCTCATTTCAACCAGGCCCAGCGCCGAGACAGTGCCGACCTGGGTCTGGGCACGATCTGCCGCCAGAGCGTCGCGCAGCGCCGCGACCACCTGCTCACGGTGCTGTTCATCGAGCATGTCGATGAAGTCGATGATGATGATGCCGCCGAGGTTGCGCAGCCGCAGCTGCCGCGCAATCGCTGCAGCGGCTTCGAGGTTGGTACGGAATATCGTGTCTTCGAGGTCGTGGTTGCCGACGAATCCGCCGGTGTTCACGTCAATGGTCGTCATCGACTCGGTCTGGTCGATGACCAGATAGCCGCCGGACTTCAGCGACACCCGCCGCTCGAGCGCGCGGATGATCTCCTGCTCGATCGAATGCAGATCGAACAACGGCCGCTGCCCGGCATGCAGTTCAATGCGCGGCTGCGCCTCAGGCATGAACTGCCCGGCAAAGCAGCGCAGCGACTCGAATGTTGCGGCATCGTCGACCACGAAGCGGGTCACCGAAGTCGACATCTCGTCGCGCAGCAGCCGCAACGGCAGCGACAGGTCAGCGTGCAGCACGGACCCGGCCGACTGCGCCCGGACCGCTGCGCGAATCTGCGTCCAGAGCTGCTCGAGGTAGACAAGGTCCGCAGCAAGCTCAGCTGGGGGGGCGCCCATTGCGGCCGTCCGGACGATGTAGCCGCCCGCGCGGCCCGCAGACAGCTCGAGTACGTCAGCGCGCAGACGCTCACGCTCCGAGTCATCGAGAATGCGCGCTGAAACCCCCACGCCGCTGCCATACGGCATGAACACCAGGTAGCGGGACGGCAGCGACAGCAGCATCGTCACGCGCGCGCCCTTGGCGCCCAGCGGATCCTTGACCACCTGTACGGCAATCTCGTCGCCGGAGCTCAGCAGTCGCCGGATATCGGGCGTGGCCACCTCGCCTGCCTGCGATAGCGCCGGTTTCGCATCGGCACCACGTGGCAGCACGTCATCCGCATGCAGGAAGGCGGTGCGATCGAGGCCGGCGTCGACGAATGCCGCCTGCATGCCCGGCAGCACGCGCTGCACTTTCGCCTTGTAAATGTTGCCGACCAGACCACGATGCCGCGGTCGCTCGAAGAACAACTCCAGCAGCTGACCGTCCGCCACGACTGCGCCACGAGTCTCGTGCGCGGCAATGTTCACCAGGATCTCGAAATTCATGGCACCAGCATGCTCACAAAAGATCCCGGCTGCCACCGACCTATTCCACGGCGATCGAGCAATTGCGCAGTTTCAAACAGCGGCAGCCCCATCACGCCGGAGTAGCTGCCTGTCAGCGACTCGACGAACACTGCGGCAAAGCCCTGGATTGCATAGCCACCCGCCTTGTCGCGCGGCTCGATGCCCGCTGCATAGCGCGCCATCTCCGCCGGCGAGATCTCGCGGAAGCGAACCCGGGTCTCGCTGTGCAGGCATTCACACCCCGCCTCGGTCCACAGCGCCACGGCGCTGAAAACCTGGTGCTCGCCCGCCGACAACTGCTGCAACATGGCCGCAGCGGCCGCAGGATCGTGTGGTTTGCCGAGCACCCGACCGGCAACGACGACCGCGGTATCCGCGCCCAACACCGGCAGGTCGTGCCGCAGCGCGGGTTGTGACCCAAGCAGCGCCGCCTTCGCGCGCGCCATCCGGCGCACGTAATGCACGGGCGCCTCGCGAGCTCGCTGCGATTCGTCAATGTCGGCGGCAATCGCGACATGCGGCACGCCGATCTGCGCCAGCAGCTCGCGCCGACGCGGCGAGCCCGATGCGAGACACAGGACGGCTGCTTTACTCACGGTGGTAGGGGTGATTTGCGAGCACGCTGTAGGCACGGTACAGCTGTTCGGCGAGCAGCAGCCGCACCAGAGCGTGGGGGAAGGTCAATCGCGACAGCGACCAGCGCTGATTCGCGCGGGCGAGCACCTCGGGACCCAATCCGTCCGGGCCCCCTATCAGCAGCGCGAGGTTCTCGCCGCAACGCTGGCGCAGCGCGAGCCAATCGGCGCACTCGCGTGTGCTGAACTGCTGCCCGTGCTCGTCGAGCGCCACGACGTGATCGTCCGGTTGCAGCGCCGCCAGCAGGCGTTCCGACTCTTCGGCAACGGCACGCGCCGAGCCGGACTTGCTGCGCCGCCCGTAGGGAAGCTCGAGGAGCTCAAATCGCAGCGGCCCCTTGAGACGCCCGGCATAGTCGTCGAAACCGGCTCGGACCCAGGCCACAGGACGCTGCCCGACGGCAATGATCCGGACCCGCATCAGCAACTCAGCTCGCGCGCGGCGCGTTCTCCCACAGCTGCTCAAGCGCGTAGAACTCGCGGACCCGCGGCAGCATGACATGCACCATGACGTCCGGCAGATCCACCAGCACCCATTCGCCATCGCGGGCGCCTTCGACACCAAAGGGACGAACGCCGGCTGACTTGCTTTCGGCAACCACACGTTCGGCAATCGACTTCACGTGACGATCAGACGTGCCGCTCGCAATGACCATCGCATCGGCAACGTCGCTGTAGCCGCGCACGTCGATGACCGAGATATTGAGGGCCTTCATGTCGACCAGAGCCGCCTGCACCACGGTCAGCAGTGGCAAGGCCAGCTTCTTGCTGGGCGATAAGGACTTGCGCTTCTTCTTGACGACCGATTTCTTTGTAGTGGCCTTGCGGCGCTTGGCAAGCGGCTTTCTCGGTGTCGTGTTCAGCGTTCAGCCCTCAGTTCAGTTTGGGTGCCGCGAGAATAGCATCGCGTATCGAGAATGATCTCGCGCACCGCATCAGGCACCAGGAAGCGCGGATCGCGGCCCGAGGTGATGATGTTGCGCAGATCCGTCGAAGAGATCTCAAGCTGTGTCACGGGGCGTACATGGATACGACCCGCCAGGGCATTGTGCAGATCGCTGATGCCCCCGGTGCCGCGATCGACCATCAGCTCGCCGAGCGGTCCCATCGTCGGTACCTTCCAGCCGGGTCGATGTGCGACGACGATGTGCGCATAGTCGAGAATCTCGCGCCAGCGATGCCAGTTCGGCAAACCAATGAACGCGTCCATGCCCAGAATCAGGCACAGCGGTCGCGCCGGAAACTCGGCGCGCAGGTCCGCAAGCGTATCGGCGGAATACGACACCCCATCGCGCCGTACTTCGCGGTCATCGACAACGAAACCGGGCTGGTCGGCCACCGCGGCGCGCACCATGGCCAGTCGCAGACCGGGATCTGCAATGGGCGCCTCGCGATGGCCCGGATTGCCCGTCGGCAGCCAGCGCAGTTCGGCGAGCTTCAGGGCCTGCCACAGCTCGAAACCGGTGCGCAGGTGACCGAAGTGAATCGGGTCGAAGGTACCACCGAAAATTCCGATCAGGCCGCTCATGCTATCCGCGCCGCATCGCCGGAACAGGCAGCACGCGCAGGCCGCACAACTCCACCGTCAGAGCACGCAGCTCCTCCCACGCGTCACCGCGCAGGCGACCCTTGATGACGCGGTCGGCGCGCGACGCCCGCGAGCACAGACGTGCGAACGGCAGACGCCCGGCGCGGCGACGCGCGGCCTCCACCCCCCGCGACTGGGCGCTGCCCGCACGCGCGTACACTGTTCCGCCGCGGTTCAAGGTCCATAACGACCGTAACTCGCGATTCAGGGCCCACAGCACCAGCGTCGGTTCCACTCCTTCGCTGCGCAACCCACTGAGCACTTGCAGCGCCCGTGCCGGTTCGCCGGCGAGCGCGGCCTCGCCGAGCCGGAACACGTCGAAACGGGAACTGTCCGCGACCGCTTCGAGCACCTGGCCGGCTGTCAATCTCGACCCCTCCACCAGCAGACGCAGTTTGTCGATTTCCTGTTGCGCTGCAAGGAGGTTGCCTTCGACGCGCAGCGCGAGCAGCTCCAGAGCCTCCGGATCGGCTACGAAACCGGCGTGTCGACAGCGCACCGCCAGCCAGCCCGGCAGATCCTCTGCCGAGAGATCCCAGATCGGCAACCACGCACCCTGCTGCTGCACCGCCCGCGCCCACGGCGAGTTCGCGGCAGTCCTGTCGAGCCGCCCGGTAATGATCAGCAGCAGCACTTCGGCGATCTCCGCTTCGATCAGTTCGCTGATGACGCTGGCACCGGTCGTTCCGGGCTTGCCGGTTGGCATGCGCAGCTCGACGATTTTGCGTTCCCCAAACAGCGACAGGGACGCCGTGCTGGCTCGAATGGCGGCCCAGTCGGTCGACCGTTCGACGAAATGCACTTCTCGTTCCGTGAAGCCGCGTTCGCGTGCCGTCTGACGAATGGCATCAGCCGATTCGCCGACGCGCAAGGGGTCGTCCCCGGATACCAGGTAAGTCGACGCGAGGGTCCCCTGAAGGTGGCCGGAGAGGCTGTCGACGGTAAGTTTCATTCAGCCAGGTTCTGCACCGGCTGATTATCGGCTAGCGAGCCGGGAGCTTGCCAGCGATTCCCGTAAAGTGTTATTAAATAACATTACGCCTAGACCGCCAGCAAGGAGCTTCTTGAGTCATGTCAATTCGATCCCCCCTCCGTCGCGCCACCCTCCCAGTTACCCTGCTCGTTTGTGCGGTCGCGCCGGCATTGCCGGTCGCGGCCGGCGAACTCGCGGAAGTCGTAATCAGCGCCACCGCGCTGCGCGAGACCGCGGATCAGACCAGCACGCCCGCAAGCGTATTGAGCGGCGAGGAACTGCTGCTGCGGCGCGCGTCCAGCCTCGGCGAAACACTGGAGTCGATGCCCGGCGTCACGGCGACCTGGTTCGGCCCGCAGGCGAGTCGACCGGTTATTCGCGGGCTCGGCGGCGAACGCGTGCAGATCTACGAAGATGGCGCCGATGCGCTCGATGTCGGTGCACTCTCCGATGACCACGCGATCACGATCGACTCCCTGCTCGCAGAGCGGATAGAAGTCATACGGGGTCCGGCCACGCTGCTGTTCGGCAATGCGGCCGCCGCCGGCCTCGTCAACGTGCTCAGCAACCGCATCCCGACCGCACAGGGCACCGGACCGGGCGAAGCGCCGATCAGCGGCGCCGCTGAAGTGCGCGCCAACACGGCACTCGACGAACGCGCCGTGGTCGCGCGCGCCGCTGGCGGCAGTGGTGGCTGGCGGGTCAGCGCCGATCTGCATCGGCGCGAAACGGGCAATGTCAGTATTCCCGGGCTGGCGTTGTCGGGCGCACTGCGCGCAGAGCTCGCCGAGGCCGGCGAACCGATCAACGAAGCTCAAGGTCGTCTAGCCAATTCTGCGAGCGCCGCGCGCGGGGGCTCCATCGGAGTGTCGCGCGTTGGCCCATGGGGCTACTTCGGACTGGCCGGCAGTCGTTACAACACCGAGTACCAGATCCCCGGCCCCAAAGAAGAAGAGGACGATGAATCAGGGAGCGAGGCGGCCGGCGATTCACCGCCCATGGCGTCCGCAGCGCTGATCGGCGGCGATGGCGTCAGCATCGATATGGGCCAAGCCAGGCTGGATGCCGCCGGCGAATGGTTGGTGAACGGTTCAATCTTCCAGTCGCTGCGCTTTCGAGCCGCCTACAACGACTATGAGCATCGCGAGATCGAACCCGGCGGTGCGCTGGGAACTCGTTTCCTGCAAAAAGGCGGCGAAGCGCGTCTCTCTGCCGAACATCAGCTTCCGGGCGGATGGCGCGGCAGCATCGGCGTGCAGGTCCGGGACATTGACCTTACGGCAATCGGCGAAGAGGCCTTCATCCCGCCCAGCACGACCCGTAACACTGGCTTGTTCCTCTATGAAGAGCGCGCTTTTGGCGCCCTGACACTGGAACTCGGTGCCCGTCTGGAAGAGCAGAGCATCCGCATCGACGATGGCAGCGCGCGCGCCGACTACGACGACACCAGTTTCAGTGCCGCAGCCGGTCTGATCTGGCAGATCGCGGAGCCGCTGCAGCTGGCGCTGAACCTCAACGCGACCGAACGGCATCCAACGGCGACCGAGCTGTTCGCCGACGGACCACACCTGGCCGTTCGTCGCTTCGAGATCGGCGACGAGACGCTCGGCAAGGAACAGGGCCGTAGCATCGATCTCGCCCTGCGCCGCACGCAGGCCGGCTGGCGCGGATCGGTCAGCCTGTTCCGCAGCGACTACTCGGCGTTCATCTATGCGCGGCGCACCGGCACTGAAGCGGATGGTCTGCCGGTGATCCAGTTTACCGCCGCCGGCGCTGAGTTCATCGGCGGCGAGCTCGAACTGCGCTCGCCCGACCTAGACCTTGCCGCCGGGCGCCTGACGGCGCGCGTCTTTGGGGACTACGTCCGAGCAAAGCTCGACGATGGCACGCCGCTGCCACAGATCCCGCCGCTGCGTCTTGGGGCCAGCGCGTCGCTGACGCAACGCAATCTGACCGGCTCCCTGGAAGCGATCTGGCACGATGCGGCGAGTCGTCTCAGCAGCGCGGAGCTGCCGACGCCCGGATTCACGCTCGTCAACGCCAGCCTGAGTTATCGTGTCCCCCTGGCGGCGATACCGACAACGTTCTTCATCCGAGGCACAAACCTGCTCGATGAAGACGCGCGGCGGCATGCTTCGCCATTGAAGGACTTTGCGCCCCTGCCCGGCCGTGGACTCGGTGCCGGCTTCAGGATCGAATTCTAGGCCCAGACCTTGAGGACTTTTTCGATGTTCAGAACTACCTCGATCCTGTGTGCTGCAGCGCTGTTTTCAATGGTGGCCGCGGGCCAGTCTCCGAAGAGCGGCGAATTCACGCAGCAGGCCGTGCATCAGCACGGCACGGTCACGGTCAACCTTGCGCTCGATGGACCGCTGCTGGTCGCCGAACTGGAGGCGCCGGCAATCAACGTGATCGGCTTCGAGCGCGCGCCGCGCACTGCTGACGAGCGGCAGATCGTTGGCAACGCTGAAAGCTGGTTGCGCTCCGGAACCCGGGCGCTCGGCGTGCCTGCCAGCGCCGGCTGCCGACGCACGGCGGTCGATTTCACGGCGCCGGACTGGGCCGCAAAAGCCAAGGCGGATGGCCACAACCATGATCATGATCACGACCATGGCAGTGACGCGGGCGAACAGCACGCGGACTATCGCGTGCGGATATCGTTCACCTGCACGAACCCGGCAGCGCTTGCCTGGGTGGAACTGTGGCTGCTGCAGCGACTGCGCAATGTCGAGCAAACCCAAGTCAACCTGGTCACCGCCGCCCGCCAGCAGCAGCGGACGCTGTCGGGCACAGACACCCGGGTGGCGCTGCGCTAAAGTTGCGCAGTGGCACCTGCAGAACCTGCGATCGACCTCGGCAATCTCGAGTTTAGCTGGCCCGGCAAGCCGCTGCTGCTGTCGATCGAGCGATTCACGGTCGCGGCAGGCGAGCGGATATTCCTGCGCGGACCCAGCGGCAGCGGCAAGAGCACGCTGCTTGGATTGATCGGCGGCGTGCTCGTACCTCAGCACGGTTCGATCCGCGTGCTCGGCACCGACCTGACCCGCCTCGCCGCCAGCGATCGCGACCGGTTCCGTGGCGAACACATCGGCTTCATCTTCCAGATGTTCAATCTGATCCCGTACTTGTCGGTGCTCGAGAATGTGCTGTTGCCTGCGCGTTTTTCCCCGGCGCGCGCGCTCCGACTGGGTGGCCCGGACCTGGCTGCGGAAGGCGGCAGGCTGTTGGCCGCTCTCGGATTGGGCGCTGAGCAGTATCTTCACCGGCCAGTCACCGAGCTGTCGATCGGGCAGCAGCAGCGCGTCGCGGCGGCACGCGCACTGCTCGGCAGACCTGCAGTCGTCGTGGCCGACGAACCCACGTCGGCGCTCGATCATGACGCACGGGAGAACTTCCTGGCATTGCTGATCAATGAATGCCGCGCGCAGTCGAGCGCGCTGGTGTTCGTCAGCCACGATACCTCGCTGGCGCCGTTGTTCGATCGCTCTGTCTCGCTGGCAGAACTGAACCGGGCCACGTCCGTGGCAGCCTGAGACCCTCAAGTGCCCACGCTCTCGCTTGCATTGCGCTCGATCTGGAACCGGCGCGCGACGGCGCTGCTGACGATCTTCGCCATTGCCGTCAGCGTGACGCTGCTGCTCGGCGTGCAGAAACTGCGGGTTGCGGCCAAGGACGGCTTCGCCAATACGGTCTCAGGGGTGGATCTGATCGTCGGCGCGCGCTCCGGTCCGCTGAATCTGCTGCTGTATTCCGTGTTCCGGGTCGGCGATGCCACGGCGAATGTCAGCTGGGACAGCTATCAGAAGATTGCCCGGCACCCTGACGTCGCCTGGACGATCCCGATCAGCCTCGGCGACTCGCACCGGGGTTTTCGCGTCATGGGCACGACGCTCGACTACTTCCGCCACTATCACTTCGCCGGCAGCCGCGAGCTGCGCTTTGCCGCCGGCAAACCATTCGAGGATCTGTACGACGCTGTGCTCGGGGCTGATGTCGCAGAGCAACTGCGTTACCGGCTCGGCGATCCGATCGTCATCGCGCACGGCATCGGCAATGTCAGCTTCGCGAACCACGACGACAAGCCGTTTCGGGTTGTTGGCATTCTCGCCCGCACCGGCACGCCGGTCGACCGTACCGTCCATGTCAGCCTCGAAGCGATCACGGCGATCCACATCGACTGGCAAAGCGGCGCGCAGGCGATGCCCGGGCAGCGCGTTACGGCGGAAGCGGCCCGCAGCCGCGAGCTGCAACCCGACAGCATCACCGCGTTCATGGTCGGCATGCAGTCCAAGGTCATGACGTTCACGATGCAGCGCGCCATCAATGAATACCGACTGGAGCCGATGCTCGCGATCATTCCGGGCGTCGCACTCTCACAGCTGTGGAGTCTGGTCGGCATCGCCGATACGGCGCTGATGATCGTTGCGGCATTCGTCGTGCTGGCGGGACTCCTCGGAATGGTCACGGCGATCCTGACCAGCCTGCAGGAGCGGCGGCGCGAAATGGCGATCCTGCGCTCGGTCGGAGCGCGGCCGCGGCACGTGTTCGCGCTGATGATCATCGAATCCGTGGCGCTCGCCCTGGCCGGCGTCTTACTGGGCGTTTGCCTGACCTATGGTGCGCTGTACCTCGGCCAGCCCCTGCTCCAAAGCCGCTTTGGAATTTTCGTGGCCATTGGGGGTCTCAACGCTTACGATTTCGCGATACTCGGCAGCATCATCGCCGCTGCGTTTCTGATGGGCGTTCTGCCGGCCTGGCGCGCCTATCGCAACACGCTCAGCGACGGGCTCACGCTGCGAATCTAGGAAGAATCCTGACCATGTGGAAAAACTCTCGGCTGATGACCCTACCGACCCTTGCCGGCCTGCTGATCGCCGCTGTTTTCGCGTGGAGCGGTGCACCGGCGGGCGCAATCAGCAAACCGCAACCGGTCAAGGCCGCGCCGGCACCAAAGCCTGCTGCAGTACTCGAGCTCGACTGGGAAGAACTCGTACCCAAAGACGCCCGCTCTCTCTTCGGTTCGGGTCCGCCGCCGGTGGTGCATGACTACCTGGGCGAAGGCGGCCTGGCCGCACAGCAGGTACTCGACTTCAGCGTCAACAAGGAGTTGCACGGCTTCACCGTCAAGCTGCCTGGGTTCATCGTGCCGCTCGACATCGGCAAGGATGGCCTGGTCTCCGAGTTCTTTCTGGTGCCCTACTTCGGTGCCTGCATCCACGTGCCACCACCGCCGCCCAACCAGATCGTCTACGTGACAATGAAGAAGGGCGTCGCTCTCGATTCGATCTACGAGGCGTACTGGATCACTGGCAGGCTCAAAGTCGAGAACAAGAAAACCCGGCTGGGTTCGGCCGCGTACAACCTGGTAGCCGACAAGATCGAGATCTACAAATACTGATGCCGACGCTGTTTGAAAAAATCATCGCCCGCGAGCTACCCGGCACAATCGTGCACGCGGACGACCGGGTCACGGCCTTCCGTGATATCCAGCCCCAGGCTCCAGTGCATATCCTGATCGTACCGAACCGCCCGATTCCTACAGCCAACGACATCAGCGACGGCGACGAGGCCCTGATCGGCCATATGGTCGTCGTCGCTCGCAAGCTCGCGCGAGCGGAAGGCATCGCCGAGAGCGGCTATCGCCTGATCATCAACTGCAACGCCGACGCGGGCCAGGTCGTGTTCCACCTGCATATGCACCTGGTTGGCGGCGCTCCACTGGGTGCGATGCTCGCTGCCCGCGCGGGCAGCGCACCGTGACTGCAACGCCGCGCCGGGCGCCGAGCCGCCGGCGACTCTACCCGCAGATCACGCCGTATCGAACCGGCATGCTGCGCGTGTCGGAACTGCACGAGATCTACTATGAGGAAAGCGGCAACCCGGATGGCAAGCCGGTCGTGTTCCTGCACGGCGGACCTGGCGGCGGCACCAATGCACGCATGCGCCGGTTCTTCGATCCCGGCAAATACCGGATCGTGCTGTTCGACCAGCGCGGCTGCGGACGCAGCCGGCCCCATGCCAGTCTTGTCGACAACACGACCTGGCATCTCGTCAGCGACATCGAACAGCTGCGAAAACAGCTTGGCATCGCGCGCTGGCAGGTGTTCGGCGGATCCTGGGGCTCCACGCTGGCGCTGGCTTACGCCCAGACGCATCCCGAGTGCGTGACCGAACTGGTGCTGCGCGGCATTTTCCTGCTGCGGCCGTGGGAGTTCCGCTGGTTCTACGAAACACCAGACGGCACCGCTGCGTTGTTCCCCGACCTTTACGAAGCCTACGTCGCGCCGATTCCCGTCGCGGAGCGCGGCGACCTGATGCGCGCCTACTACCAGCGACTGACCAGCGACGATCCAGCCGTGGTGCGCGAAGCGGCCCGCGCCTGGTCGGTCTGGGAAGCCTCGACGAGCTTCCTGCAACAGCAGCCCGATGCGATCCGTAGTTTCGGTGAAGATGCGTTTGCGGCAGCGTTCGCGCGCATCGAGTGCCATTACTTTATCAATGCGGGTTTTCTGCGCACGCCAGGCCAGCTGCTCGACGATGTGCCACGCATCCGGCACCTTCCGGCAGTGATCGTTCAGGGCCGTTACGACGTGGTCTGTCCGATGAAAAGCGCCTGGGACCTGCACCGTGCCTGGCCTGAGGCAGACCTCAGGATCGTGCCCGATGCCGGACACTCGGCATTTGAAGCGGGGATTGCCAGTGAACTGGTCGCAGCGACCGACCGGTTCGCGCGGCGTCACTGACGCGGCGCGTCGCCAATAAAGCGCCGTAGCGCATCGAGCGTGGGGGCGCGATTGCGCGCAGGCGCCGACAGTCCCGCCACGGTATCCGCATGACCGGCGCCAGGGACCAGGATCAACTCGACCGGCACGGCTGCGGCCCTGAGCGCCTGCGCCAGCTCTTCGGAGTGCGCGGGCCATACCCGGCGATCGTCCGTGCCGTGCAGCAGCAAGGTCGGCGGCGAGAGCGGCCCGACGTGCCGCACCGCTTGCCACTCTGCTGCAGTGGACGGCGCAGTGAATATGCGGTTCAACCTTGCGGTGTCGGGTTTCAGCGCGTACGGCCCGGAGAGTCCGATCAGTCCATTGATCGTCTGCGGATTCAGGCCGACGCCTTGAAGGTAGCGCGGATCAAGCGCCAGACTCGCCGCGAGATGCGCACCGGCGGAGTGGCCCATCACGAAGATCCGCTCGGGGTCGCCACCGAAGCGGGCCGCATTGTCCCGTACCCATTTCAGGGCCAGTGCGCCGTCCTCGACGAAAGCGGGAAACCTCACTTCGGGATAAAGCCGATAATCAGGCAGTACGGCCACGTAGCCGGCCTCGGCCAGCGTAGCACCGACAAAGCGATAGTTGACCTTGCTGCCCTGGACCCAGGCGCCGCCGTACCAGAACACGACGACAGGTACTGGCTTCGAGCCAGCTTCCAGCGCCCCGTCGGGCATGTACACGTCCAGGCGCTGACGCGGCTGATTGCCATACGCGAGGTCAGCCGTGCGCTCGAAAGGACCCACGAGTGCCGGTGCATTCGCAACTGCGAACGCGAGACCACCGCAGGATGCAACCAGCAGGCTCAGCGCGCAGACGGTAACGACTGCGATGGCACCAGTGAAGCTGCGGTTCAATCGCATCGCAGCCTGCCCGTTGGAGAATCAGTAGCGTCGATCAGTCCCGCCTCCAGTAACCAGTGCCTCGCCGAGGCTGCATCCTCGCTGAGCCAGCAGGCAACGGAACCCAGGCGAAAGCTGTAACCCCAGTCATCCATGTCCTGCATCAGTCGGTCTCGTCCGACATCGGCGAGCGCGCCTGCGAAGCACAGCTGCAGGTAGCAAACGGCACATTCCTCATCATCCGTGCCGCCCGCGTCGCGCAACAGACCGCTACGTCGCTCCGGCGTCATGCAGATGTAGTGACTGAACTCATGCAGCACCGAGTGAACCGGCGTATCGAGCCGAGCATACAGCACCTTGCCGGAAAGCCCCGCCTCGCACTCACCCCAGTAAGACCCCGGGATGTCCTGCTCCGGCGCAACCAGCCGTAGATCAACCCCAAACCCTGCCAGCAGATGGGCAAGTGCCAGGCGATCGATCGACTTCAGGCGCAGCATCTTCGCTTGGTCAGCGACACCCTAGATCACGGACAGTCGCCGCATCACGATGCCGGCCAGGTCGCGGGCCAGGGCCTCGCTGAGCGCATCCTTCTCACGCTCCTTGGCCAGCAGCACGCGCTCGTCGAAGCTGAAGTCCCGACTCAGCAAGAACTCTTCGGTGGCCAGCACGAGTTCGCCGCCGCGGCGCACCGACAGGCGCACGCGATAGGTCAGCTCGTACTCGCGCGGAGTGTTGCGCGCCGAGACTGACAGGATGCGCTCCTGCAGCTCATCGACTTCGACGCGGATCTCACCTGTCGCCTGCTGGGCGGACGTGGTCAGCCGCGCGCCTGAGGCGAGCAGAGAGCGGCGCAGCTCCTGCACGAAATCGCTCTGCTGGTCGTCCGTCGCGATCAGCGTGACGGCCAGCCCCGCGGGCAGCGGCACCCGTCCCTGCAGCGCAAAGCCACAGGCCGTGAGCAGTAGCGTTGTCAGCGCGACAGCCAGTCGTGGCGCAACGAAAGACACACGCGCGCTCACACTAGACGACCACGTTGACGAGCTTGCGCGGAACCACGATCACGCGTCGCGGCTCGCCCTCGCCCAGGAAACGTCGCACGGTCGGATCGACCAGCGCGGCGGCCCGAATCGACGCCTCGGTCGCATCGGCTGGCACGATGATTTCACTGCGCAGCTTGCCATTGACCTGAACCACCAGTTTCAGGGTGTCTTCGATCAGCGCCTGCGCGTCTGGCCGTCGCCATGGCGCGTCGACGAGCGCCTCGGCGTGGCCGAGTTCGTGCCACAGCACATGCGCGATGTGCGGCGTGATCGGTGACAGCAGCATTACTGCGACTTCGAGCGCTTCCTGACGGACCGCGCGACCCTGCGGTGAACGATCCTCGAACGCCTGCAACGCGTTCAGCATCTCCATGACCGCAGCAATCGCCGTGTTGAAGGTGCGCCGCCGACCGATGTCGTCGGTGGCCTTGGCCAGGGTCTGGTGCACGATGCGACGCAGGTTGCGCTGTGCGGTGTCGAGCAGCTGCAGATCGAGCGCCTCGGCAGCGCCGATCGCGACATGCTCATAGACCGCACGCCAGACGCGGCGCAGGAACCGGAACGAGCCCTGCACGCCTTCGTCATTCCACTCCAGCGACTGCTCGGGAGGTGCCGCGAACATCGTGAAGAGTCGCGCGGTATCGGCGCCGAACTTCTCGATCATCGCATTCGGGTCCACGCCATTGCCGCGGGATTTCGACATCGTACCGAGACCGTCGTGCTGCACTTCGATTCGCGCGCCATCCTCGCGGGTCGCAAAGTATCGGGTGACCCCCGCTTCGGCCTCGGCGTCGACATCGACCGGATTGAAGTACTCGCGCCGACCATCGCCGGCCTGCCGCGAGTAGATATGGTTCAGCACCATGCCCTGCGTCAGCAGATTGCCGAACGGCTCGCTGATCTCGATCAGACCGCAGTCGCGCATCGCCTTGGTCCAGAAACGCGAGTACAACAGGTGCAGAATCGCATGCTCGATGCCGCCGACGTACTGGTCCACCGGCAGCCAGTAGCGCACGCGCTCGTCGACCATTGCGCTGTTGTTGTCGGCGCAGGCATAGCGCAGGAAGTACCACGACGAATCAACGAACGTGTCCATCGTGTCGGTTTCACGCCGCGCGACGCCGCCACACTTGGGGCATTCGCAGTCGCGGAACGAGGCGAGCTTGTTGAGCGGATTGCCGCTGCCATCGGGCACGACGTCCTCCGGCAGCACGACCGGCAGCTGCTCATCGGGCACTGCCACCTCGCCGCAGCTGGCGCAGTGCACGAGCGGAATCGGACAGCCCCAGTATCGCTGGCGCGAGATACCCCAGTCCCGCAAGCGGAACTGCACGCGCCGCTCACCGAGGCCGCGCGACTGCAACGCAGCGCAGATCGCCTGCACCGCCGCGTCGAACTCGAGGTCGTTGAAAGCGCCGGAACTGACCGTCAGGCCCTGCTCGCCGTAGGCGGACATCCACGGCGCCTGCACCGTCTCGTAGGCACCCGACGCCGACCGGATCACCGTACGGATCTCGATGCCGTTGCGGCCCGCGAATTCGAAGTCGCGCTCGTCGTGACCCGGCACGCCCATCACCGCGCCTTCGCCATAGCCCATCAGCACGTAGTTTGCGACCCAGATCTCGATGGGTTCGTCGGTCAGCGGATGGCGGACATGCAGGCCCGTGCGCCGACCCTTCTTTTCCATTGTCGCGACATCGGCTTCCATCGTGCTGCCGCGTCGGCATTCGTCGATGAAAGACTGCAGTGCGGGATCGCTGGCAGCGGCCGCCAGCGCAATCGGATGCTCGAATGCAACCGCAACGAACGTCACGCCGAACAGCGTGTCGGCGCGGGTCGTGAAAACCTTGAGGACGCCCGGCTGGCCCAGCAGTTCGACGACGTCATCGGCATGCGGAAAGGACACATCAACGCCTTCGCTGCGGCCGATCCAGTTCGCCTGCATCGTCCGCACGCGCTCGGGCCAGTCGCCGAGGGTGGCCAGGTCATCGAGCAGCTCCTGCGCGTAGCGGGTGATGTGCAGGTAGTACATCGGGATCTCGCGCTTCTCGACCAGCGCGCCGGTCCGCCAACCGCGCCCATCGACCACCTGCTCGTTGGCCAGCACGGTCTGATCCACCGGATCCCAGTTGACGCTGCCGGTACGCTTGTAGGCGATGCCGCGTTCGCGCAACCGCAAAAAGAACCATTGGTTCCAGCGGTAGTAGTTTGCATCGCAGGTTGCAAACTCCCGGCTCCAGTCGATCGCGAACCCGAGTGCCTGCAGCTGACCCTTCATGTAGCGGATGTTGTCGCGGGTCCAGCGCGCCGGCGCAATGCCGTTGGCGATCGCGGCGTTCTCGGCCGGCAGACCGAAAGCATCCCAGCCCATCGGCTGCAGCACATTGCGGCCCTGCATGCGCTGGAACCGGGCCAGAGCGTCGGTGATCGTGTAATTGCGCACATGGCCCATGTGCAAGCGGCCGGACGGATACGGGAACATCGACAGGCAATAGAACTTGTCGCGCCCCGCAGTCTCGCGGCTTTCGAAGCTGCGTTGGCTGCTCCAGAATTCCTGTGCGGCGCGCTCTACGGTCGCCGGGTCGTATCGTTCATCCATCGGAAGGGCAGGCTGATCACGGCTCCGCAGGATACACCAGAGCGCCTTGCCGGAACGCGATCGCCGCGCCGGCGGCGTCCTGCGGCGAGACGATCAATTCGTCACGATGCCGATGAAACGCAACCGCCCCGGCATCAAGGATGCGCTCGGTGGTGTCGAGATCGGCGACCTGGATCGTCAGTGCCGCAAACTGCTCTGCAGCGATCCGCCCAGCAGCCGGGCCAAAGCGGCGTCCGAGATCGGCTGAGTCGGTGAACGTGAGCTGCCCTCCGGCAAGCTCGAGCCTCGTCGTCTGCGAGCGTTGAAGCGCCGCATCGGCAAGCGGCGCCACACCCAGCAGCCGGGCGTAGCGTAGGGCGGTGGCGACCGGTTCGGCCGATGCGATCACCAGTTCGGTCACGGCCAGCGCGGTGTTCGGGTGGCGCATCACTTCGGTCTGGTAAACCAGCTCCGGTGTCTCGTTGCGAACGAAGCACAGCAGTCCTTCCGGAGTCTCGCGCGCGCGCGCCATGAACCACGTGAAGCGCGCGGCGCCGTGCAAGCGACCGTAGTCGATCTGTCGCGTGGCATGCGCGACGGCGCTGCATTCGATCTGACGGGCAGCGCATTGCGCCTGCGCGGCTTCGACGGCATCGGTGCCGAGCGCCAGGATCTTCAGGCCGTCGCCCGACGCCAGCCACGGCGCCAGATGGTGATCCGGGCCCGTCTGGGTGACTTCAGTCAGCTCTATGTAGCTACTCTCGAACACCAGATGGCAGCTGCGCTGCTGCAGTGATCGGACCGCACCGCCAGCAGCCGCCGTTGCGCCGAGCTCGCGCGGCTCCGTCGGCGCAAACCCGAGCCGGCGCATGGCACGCTGCAGCGCCTCCAGTGACCCGCCCACGTAACCGAGGTGATCCAGGCTCAGCGTCATGTCGGGCCCGGACCCAGAAGCGCGAGCGGCAGTTCCCGCGTGGATTTGACCGTGGTCAGCGCAATCGTTGAATTGATCGCCCGAACGCCGGGGATGGGTGCAAGCGTGTGCCGCAGGAACTGCTCGTAGGAATCGACGTCCAGCGTCACGACCCGCAACAGGAAATCGACATCGCCCATCAGCATGAAGCACTCAAGCACTTCGGGCGCGGCCCGTATCAGGCGCTCGAACCGCTCCAGCGATTCGGCGTCGTCGCGCGAGAAGCGAACCTGTACGAATACCTCGAGGTTGAACCCCAAGGCCTTGCGCGCCAGCAGCGCCACCCGACCGGTGATCACACCGTCCTGCTCGAGTCGCTGAATACGCCGCCAGCACGGCGACTGCGACAGTCCAACCTGCCTCGCGATATCGCCAACGGACACCCCGGAATCGCGCTGCAGCGCCGCGAGGATGGCCAGATCAATCTGATCGATCTTGGTCTGCATAAGCTTGCCCTTCCAGGCTGCCTTGACGCATCGATTCTGTGCTTTTCCAGAAGTCACCGCAATTCCTCTTGTTTTCTTGCATCAATACAGGCAAAAAGTCGGTATCTACAAGGAGGTTTTTCCGTGCTGAAGAATTATGTTCGACTCGTTGTTCGAATCGCCTGTCTCGGCGCGCCGCTGCTGCCGGGTCTCGCGCTCGCGCAATCAGGGTCTGAGGGAGGCCTCGAGGAGATCATCGTCACGGCGCAGAAGCGCGCCGAGAATCTCCAGCAGACACCGATTGCGATCACCGCGATCACCGGCGAGTCGCTGCAGGAACTGAATCGCGACGATATCGCGTCGATCGCGGCCTCCACGCCTGCCCTCGCCTACAGCGAAGCCGGTGGTGAGTCGCAGATCTATATCCGTGGCGTGGGCAGCAACCTGTTCAGCGTCGGCGCGGACCCGAGCATTGCCACCAACGTCGATGGCGTGTACCTCGGTCGCAGCAATATGGGCCTCAGCCAGTTCCTCGACGTCGAGCGTATCGAAGTGCTGCGCGGCCCCCAGGGCACGCTGTACGGGCGCAACGCGACAGGTGGAGCGATCAATCTCTATTCCAGCCAGCCAACGGACACCTTCGAGGGCTACGGCACGCTGATCGTTGGCAACCAGGGGCGGCGCGAGATGAACGGCGCGTTCTCGGGTCCGATCAACGACCGCTGGGCGTTTCGCGTTGCCGTGCGCGGCATGCAGGACGATGGCTTCACCCGCGATCTCGATCCGGCCGGTGGCGACAAGATCGACGACAACGACCTGCAGGCGCTACGCGGCATCCTGCGCTATCGCGGCAACTCGCTGACCGCATCGATCATTGCCGAGTACAGTCAGTTCGACAGCGGCAACACCAGCATCAAGCCGATCAGCGACGGCCTGGGTCTGGCGCAGAGTGCCGGTGCGGTCGTGCCAACGTCATTTCACGAGACCCGCAACAACACCCCGAGCTTTCTCGAGTGGCAGACCGGCGGCATCACGACGACGCTGAACTGGGACCTTTCAGACAGCATCTCGCTGACTGCGATCGGCGCCTATCGCGAATGGGACAGCGACTTCCTGTTCAACACCGACGGCACCGAGATCGAAGTCACGCGCACGACGCAGATCTATACCTCATCGCAGTACTCCGCCGAGCTGCGGCTCAACGGCGAGCATGGCTGGGGCAAGTGGATCGCTGGCGCTTACTACCTGGACGAAGACAAGTTTGGCGCCCTGGGCCTGGTGCGTGCCGGCTTCACGAACAGCGGCGCACGTCCGCCCGTGATTCTGCCGGCAACGGTGGCTGCGCCGCGCTCGTTCATCATTCCGGCGGATAACCAGGGCGAGGCGCTGGCGGTGTTCGGCCAGGTCGACTACTCGCTCGGCGAACAATGGACCGTGACCGGCGGTCTGCGCTTCAGCGAGGAAAAGAAGGAAGACAGCAATTACTTCGCAACGCTGATTCCGGACACCGAGTTGCTGGGCCTTTACAGCCCGCGCCCCCTCCCGCCTCGCCCGGCCGCGCTCGGACCAGTGAACCGTATTGCGGATCGCAGCTGGCGCGCCTGGACTCCGAAAATCTCCGTGCAGTGGCAGCCTGTGGACGATCAGCTGTACTACCTTTCGTACAGCAAGGGCTTCAAGTCGGGCGGTTACAACAGCTTCCAGCCGTCTAATCCTGCCTACGATCCGGAATTCATCAAGAGCTATGAGCTTGGCGCAAAGACCGAGTGGCTGGACAACCGCCTGCGCCTGAACGGCAGCCTGTTCTTCTATGACTACACCGACCTGCAGGTCTCGGCGTTCCTGAACAGCCTGACGTTCACGACCAATGCCGCTGAGGCCACCGTGCAGGGCGTCGAGATCGAACTGCTGGCGCGGCCGATCCCGAATCTGGATCTGAGCGCGGCGCTCGGCTACCTCGATGCCACTTACGATCGGTTCATCACGCCCTATGGCACTTGCACCGCCGCCAACGCGGCCTTGGATCCGCGCTGCGTCGGCACGACGACCAGCCGACCGCGGCTGATCGACGCCTCCGGCAACAATCTGAACAATGCGCCGGAGTTCAAAGGCTCGCTATCGGCGCGCTATTCGATTCCTCTGGCCCATGGTGGCTCGGTCTCGCTGTTCGGTCAGCTTGCACACCAGGGCGAAGTGTTCTTCAACCCCGACAATTCCGCGGCGGCGAGCCAGAGTTCCTACACGCTGCTCGACGCGCGCATCGGATACGAGAGCGCCTCGGGCGCCGTAACCCTGGCGTTGTTCGGCAAGAACCTCGGCGGTGAGGAGTACTTCCACAACATAGTGCAGTTCACGTCGACCAGCGACACCGTGCTGGATGTCTTCAACGTCGGTCACGCGCTGGGTTACCCGGCGCCGGGTCGGCAGTGGGGCGTTGAGTTCCGCTACCGCTTCGGCAACTGAGAGCGTCGATCATGGCGCGCCCGCACATCCTGTTCGTCCAGGCCCAGATGATCCCCTGGAGAAAGGGGCTGGCGGGCGGCGCCCGCGACGACGTCGACAGCAAGCTTCTGAGTCGCGACGACGCCGACGGTAGCCTGACCTGCATTCTGCGCTATCCGGCGGGCTGGGCCCGACCGGCGCCCGAGAGTCTGCAGGCGCACGAAGAGTTCCTGGTACTCGACGGCGCGATCGAGATCAACGGTCGCCTCTATGAGCGCCACACCTACGGATTCCTGCCAGCAGGCTTTCCGCGCGAACGCGCTGTCTCAGCGCGCGGCGCCGTGCTGTTGACGATGTTCTACGCCGAGCCGCGGTTCGCGCCGAAGGGCAGCCTGGCCTATGACCCGAAGCTGCTGATCGAGTACGTCAATCCGCTGGCGATGGAATGGGACCCCGGCCTTGTCGATCCGCAGCTCTCGCGCGGCGTGGCGATCAAGCCCCTGCGTACCGATCCCTACACGCAGGAGACCTCGTTCCTGTATTGCTCGCCGCCGCATCGTGTGCCACCCGGCATGGCCAAGCCCCAATGGACGCATCCGATGGTCGAGGAGCTCTACACCCTCGAGGGCGATTACGTCTGGGGTGACGTGGGGCGCATGCGGCCGGGCGGCTATTGCTGGTGGCGCGAGAACGTCTATCACGGGCCGTCGGGCACCGACACCGGCTACAACCTGTTCGTGCGCACGATCGGCGGACCGCTCGTGAACGAATTCGCCACCGATAAAAAACCCTTTACCTGGGACCCCGTCCACCGACCGGCGTTACCGCCTGAGCTCGCGCCTTACGGGCAACCGCTGCCGCGAACGCCCAACTATTGATGAGCGGCCAACCCGAAGGCGACTGGCCAGCGCCACGTCAGGCTTGGTACGCCGTCATCGTGCTGATGGTCGCGTACCTGTTCTCGTATGTGGACCGCCAGATCCTCTCGATGCTGGTCGGCCCGATCAAGGCTGACCTTGGGCTCACCGACACGGAAATCAGCCTGCTGCACGGGCTCGCCTTTGCGGTCTGCTACACGCTGCTCGGCGTCTGGCCGGTTGGCAAATGGGCGGACACCGGCAACCGGCGCAATGTCATCGCAGGCGGGATCTTCCTTTGGAGCCTGATGACCGCCCTGTGCGGTCGCGCCAACACTTACCTCACGCTGTTCCTGGCTCGCATCGGCGTCGGGGTGGGTGAGGCGGCGCTGACGCCCTCGGCCTACTCGATGATTGCCGACTATTTTCCGCCCGAGAAACGCGGCCGGGCGCTCGGCATCTTTGCAATGGGCGTCTACTTCGGCATTGGCGCAGCGATCATGATCACCGGACTCGTGGTACAACTCGTGGCGTCCAAACCGAGTGTCGTGCTGCCGTTGTTTGGAGAAGTGCGGTCCTGGCAGGTCGCTTTCCTGGCGCTCGGACCGCCCGGCATTCTGGTCGCCCTCTGGATGCTGACCGTGCGCGAGCCGCCGCGGCGCGGCGTCGCCGCCGCTGCGGGACACGCGGCACACCCGAGCTTCGCTGCCGTGCTGGCGAACGTACGCCAGCACTTCGGCTTCTACGGCGGACTGACGCTCGGCGTCTCGTTGCTGACAATGCTGTTCAACGCCGTGGCCTTCTGGGTGCCCGCGCATCTGATGCGCGTCTTCGGCATGCAGCCGGGCGAGGTGGCGTTCACATACGGACCCTTGATGTTCATCTTCGGTGCCCTCGGCATCGTGTCGGGCGGCACTGCCGCCGACTGGCTGCGCCACCGGGGCTACACGGATGCCGAGCTGCGCGTCGCTCTGTGGAGCGCACTGCTGCTGTGGCCGACGGCCGTGCTGACGTTTCTCGTAGACAGCGCTACGACGATGCTGGTGCTGCTTGCCCCGCTGCTGTTCCTGTCGAGCTTTCCGTTCGGAGCGGTATCGGCGGCGCTGCAGCTCGTGACTCCCAACCGCTTTCGCGCGCGCACTTCAGCGCTATACCTGCTGGTGATCAACCTGACCGGCATCGGTCTCGGCGCGACGGCCGCCTCGCTGGTGTCCGACTACGTGCTGCGCGACGAGAACCGCATTGGAGACGGCGTCGCCGTGGTTGCGGCCATAGCAGCGCCATTCGCAGCGCTGCTGCTATGGCTTGCGATGCGCGGCTATCGGCGGATGCAGGCCACCACAAGCTAGCAACGGAAGCCGCTACTCGATGCGGATCGGCACAAAGATCTGCGCATCGCCGCGCTGGATCAGCAGAGCCACGGTGCTGCGGGCCTTCCCGGTCACCCCTTCGAGCTCCTTCAGCGTCTTCACGGACTGGCCATTGACGCCGAGGATGATGTCGCCGCGCTGCACGCCCGCCGCTGCCGCAGGACCTTCGACGCCCTCGATCAGCAGCGAACCGGTGATTCCAGCTTGCTCCTTTTCATCTTTGGACAGCTCACGCACCGCGAGACCGAGGCGGTCCGCATCGCGCGGCGCAGCGGCACGTGCCGCCACTGGCTCTGCTTGCTCCGCCAGCTCCCCCACCTTGACCGACAGCTTGCGCTGATTGCGATCCCGCCAGATCTGCAGCGCGGCGTCATTGCCGGGACGAATGGCCGCAATGATCGCGGGCAGTTCGCTGGAGCGCTCTACCTGCCTGCCGTCGGCAGAAAGAATGATGTCGCCCGGCCTCACGCCGGCCTTGTCCGCCGGTCCACCCTTCTCGATGGAACCGACCAGGGCTCCTCGCGGTCGATCGAGTCCGAAACTCTCGGCAAACTGCGCGTTGACCTCCTGGATGCTGACGCCGATCTTGCCGCGACTGACCTTGCCGCTGCTGACGAGCTGGTCTTTGATGCTCACGGCCAGGTCGATCGGGATCGCGAACGACAGACCCATGTAGCCGCCGGTGCGGCTGTAGATCTGCGAATTGATGCCGACCACTTCGCCGTTGAGATTGAACAGCGGGCCGCCCGAGTTGCCGGGATTCACGGCGACGTCGGTCTGGATGAACGGCACATAATTGCTGTCCTCGCCCGGCAGCGAACGCGAGGTGGCACTGACAATGCCCGCGGTGACGCTATTGTCGAAGCCGAACGGTGAGCCGATCGCGATGACCCATTCGCCGGGACGCAAGGTCTGAGGATCACCGAAGCGCACCACCGGCAGATCCTTCGCTTCGATCTTCAGCACCGCGACATCAGTGCGCTTGTCGAGACCGATGACCTTGGCCGTATATTCACGGCGGTCCGTCATCTTGACGGTGACTTCCTCCGCGCCGTCGACGACATGCGCGTTGGTCAGGATGTAACCATCGGCGCTGACGATGAAGCCCGAGCCCTCGCCGCGCGCAGGCGGCGACTCGCGGTTGCCGCGCGGATTCGGCACGCCGAAGCGTCGGAAAAATTCATAGAACGGATCATCCGGTGACAGACCCGGCATGCTGACGGCCTGCCGCTTCGTGATTGTGGCGACATTCACGACCGTCGGACCATAGCGCTCAACCAGTGACGCGAAATCCGGCAGCATGCTTCCGGCGGCACGCGCGGCCACGGGCGCGGACTGCGCCGCGGTGGCTGCAACCGCAGACGAACTCGAGCTGGCGCCAGCAGGCGATGACGCTTCAGTTGAGCAGGCCGTGAACAGGGTTAACAGGGCGACAGCGGTAATGGCGCGTCGCGCAGCTGGCCGGGTGGACATGCGCAAAACCTCGAAGATCATGGAGTTTGGGCGGGGAAAATTCTTGTTGGCGCGTACAAGCATCGTAGACCTCGATCGATCGCGGAAGTTCACGAGCCCGGCAGAACGGAGCTCGCCTGCCACGTTATGCCCGCCAGCGTCGACGGGCAACCGCCGCCAAGCCGACCAGCGCGCAAAACAGCAGAATCGTCGGCCAGTTTCCGGTGCGCATGTAAGGCGTCTGGCCCCTACGCGGCTGGATCTCGGCGCGCAGCACGCTTGCCTCGAACTCGGGCGCGCGCGCCGAGATTCGCCCGCGCGGATCAACGACCGCCGAGATACCGTCGTTCGCCGCCCGCAGCAGGAAACGCTGCGACTCAATTGCCCGCAGCCGCGAGATCTGCAGATGCTGATGGCGCGCCGATGAGCGACCGAACCACGCGTCGTTGGTGACGTTCACGAGGGCGTCGGACGCGCGCAGCATCGGCAGCTGCGAGGTCGCGTAGGCATCTTCATAGCAGATCGTCACGGCAAGGCTGAGCCCGCCGGCTCGCAGCGGAACATCCTGGGCCGCGCCATGGGTGAAATCGGAATACGGCAGGCTCATCATGCGCAGCCAGCTGCGCACGAATCCCGGCACCGGAAAAAACTCGGCAAATGGCACGAGGTGACGCTTGTCGTACCAGCCGATCTCGGCACCCAATGCGAGCACCGAATTGAAGTACTGCGTCTCGCTGCCGCGTTCGGTGCCCGCGCGTTCAGCGCGCAGTACACCGATCAGCAGTTCCGACCCCGCGGGCCCGAGATCGCCCGCCAGTTGCCTGAGGTACGGAACTATGTTGTTCGCAAGATCCGGTGCCGCCGCCTCGGGCCAGACGATCAGGCGACTGCCCAGCACCTGCTTGTTCAGCTTCCGGTAAATCTCGAGCGTCGCATCGCGGTTGTCCGCCTGCCATTTCTGATCCTGCGGAATCGCGCCCTGGACAATCGCAACACTGACCGGGTCGCCCGAGGGCCGGGTCCACTCGACCCCGCGCAGTGCAAACGCCGCGATCCACGGCACCACCAGTGCCGCCGCTGCGACACCGCGCTCGCGAGCATTGCCGAGCAGCAGCGTCACCAAGGCGCCCGCCATCAGCAGCAACAACCCGCTCAGTAGCGGCACGCCACCGATCGGTGCGAGCGCTGCCAGCCAGGTATCGGTCTGCGAGTAACCCAGCGACAGCCAGCCGAAGCCAGACAGGAACCAGCCGCGCCACCATTCAATGAAGCCCCAGGCCGCCGGCAAACCCACCAGCCAGCGCAGCACGCCGCGCGCCGGCAGCAGCCGCGCGACCAGTTGCCCGAGCAGCGCGAAGTACAGCGACATGATCGCGACCAGCCCGATCAGCAACAGCAGCGCGACGCCAAGCGGTGCCTCGCCAAACTGATGCACGCTGATGTAGAGCCAGTAGGTACCGACGCTGAACGTGCCGGCACCGTAGCTGAACCCGACCAGTGCCGCATGCCGCGGCGTCGCGCCCTGCCAGAGCCAGAACAGTACCGCAGGGCTCAGGATCGCCAGCCACCACAGCGACAGCGGCGCAAACGCAGCTGCCAGGGCCGCGCCGGCCGCGGCTGCGGCCAGCAAGCGCAGGATCAAGAGTCCGTTCCGGCCAGTGGCGGCAGATCGACCGGACTGATGACCTTGAAGGAGTCGACCCGGCGCCGATCTGCCCGGAACACGCGAAACTCCAGTTCGCCGACCTGCAGGGATTCGCCGCGCCGCGGCAGACGCCCGAGCTGCTTCATGACCACGCCGGCAATCGTGTCGAATTCCTCGTCAGAAAGCTCGGTGCCGAAATGCTCGTTGAACTCATCGATGGGTGTCGCGCCGCGCACCAGGAAACTGCGCGGCTCTTCAGCGCGGATGTTCTGGTCATCGTCGACGTCGAATTCATCGTCGATCTCACCGATGATCTGCTCGATCGCATCTTCGATCGTCACGAGTCCGGCAACGCCACCGTACTCATCGACGACGATCGCCATGTGATTGCGGTTGCGGCGGAATTCCTTCAGCAGCACATTGACGCGCTTCGCCTCCGGCACGAACACAGCGGTGCGCATGCACTCGCGGATATCGAACTCGCGGTTGCCGCCTTCGGCGAACATCCGCAAGACGTCCTTGGCGAGCAGGATCCCGACCACGTCGTCCCGGTCCTCATCCATGACGGGATAGCGGGAGTGGCCCGACTCGAGAATGATCGGCAGCAGTGTCGCCGCAGTGTCGTCCCGCCGCACGAACACCATCTGGGCTCTCGGCACCATGATGTCCCGCACCTGGATATCCTGAACGCCAAGCACGCCCTCCAGCATCGCCAGCGCCTCAGCGTCGACGAGACCCCGGCGATGCGCGTCACGCAACTGCACGATCAGCTCAGCGCGATCCTGCGGTTCACCACTGACCGCCTCGGAAATTCGCTTCAGCCAGCTTCGTGCCGGTCGGCCCGCTTCGCTCATCGTCGCTTCGCCTTCGGTTTGCCGGACGCCTGTTGCAGATAGGGATCGGCGACACCGAGTCCGGACAGGATCGCCACCTCGCGCCGCTCCATGCGCCGAGCCTCCGTTGGTCGCTCGTGATCGAGTCCGAGCAGATGCAAGCAGCCGTGCACGACCATGTGCGCCCAATGATCCAGCAGGGGCTTGCGCTGCTCGTTCGCCTCCTTGCGCAGCACAGCGGCGCACACAACGAGATCGCCGAGCAGCGCACCGCTGGGTGCAGGGGAGCCAAACGAAAGCACGTTGGTCGGTTGATCCTTGCTGCGGAACTGGCGGTTCAGGGCCTGGCTCTGGCGCCGTGAAACAACGTGCACGGCGAGTTCATGGCCGCGACCGCGAGCGCCGCAGGCGGCTCGCGCCCAACGCGTCACGGCGCGCTTTGGCGGCATCCACGCACGCACGGACTGCGACAAATCAACCTGCAATGGAGGCAAGGATTCGCTCATTCATTGCCGGGCGGCTGGTGCCGCTCATAGGCCTCGACAATGCGCTGCACCAGCGGATGGCGCACCACGTCACGCGCCTCGAAGAACTGGAAGCCGACGCCAGACACTTCGCGCAGGACCTGCAGCGCATGTCGCAATCCCGAGGGCCTTCCTGCCGGCAGGTCGGTCTGGGTCACGTCGCCCGTCACGACTGCCTTGGATCCGAACCCGATCCGTGTCAGGAACATCTTCATCTGCTCGACGGTCGTGTTCTGCGCTTCATCCAGGATGATGAATGATTCGTTGAGCGAACGGCCGCGCATGAATGCAAGCGGCGCAACCTCGATCACGCCCCGTTCCATGAACTTCGCCACGCGATCGAAACCCATCATCTCGTAAAGCGCGTCGTACATCGGCCGCAGATACGGATCGACTTTCTGGCTGAGATCGCCCGGCAGGAAGCCGAGCCGCTCGCCAGCTTCAACGGCCGGCCTGACCAGAACGATGCGCCGGATCGACTCGCTTTGCAGCGCTTCGACTGCGCAGGCCACGGCAAGATAGGTCTTGCCCGTGCCCGCGGGCCCGACCCCGAACGCCAGGTCAAAGCTGCGGATCGACTGCAGGTAGGCTCGCTGGTTGATGCCTCGCGCGCGGATCTGGCCGCGCGTCACGCGGACGGCGTCGGCGGGAGCAGCAACGGGTCCGGCGGAATCGTCCTGCGGCGCCGGTACGGCCCCCTGCTGATGATCCTGCAGCGTCAGATGCACCTGCTCCGGTGTCACGGCCGCATTGCGCGTCTCGTTGAATAGTTCGCGCAGCACGCCCTCGGCTGTCTGCGCTTGCGCGCCGCGCAATCGAAACTCACTGCCGCGCCGGCGGACCTCGACGTTGAGGCGTGACTCGATCAACCGCAGGTTTTCATCGAGCGGGCCGCAAAGATTCGCGAGGCGCTGGTTGTCTTCCGGTTCGAGATCGAACTCACGCACAATGGCGGTGGCAGCAGTACTCATGCGACGGCGAGCCGACCGCGCAACGAATGCGGGCGAGCCTCGGTGATCTGGACGTCGACGAACCGGTTAAGCGCCGTCGCCGGCGCCTGGAAATTGACCCAACGGTTGTTTTCGGTGCGGCCCGCGAGCTCATGCGGATTGCGCCGCGCCGGCCGCTCGACCAGCACGCGCTGCACGCTGCCGACCATCGAGCGATTGATCTGTTGCGATTGCTCTTCGAGCAGCGCCTGCAAGCGCAGCAGGCGCTGCTGCTTGACCTCGGCGGGCACTTCGTCGGGCAGCGACGCCGCCGGGGTGCCTGGCCGCCGGCTGTAAAGAAAGCTGAACGACATATCCAGCTGCAGTTCGCGGACCAGATTCAGGGTCGCTTCGAAGTCGCGCTCGGACTCGCCGGGAAAGCCGATGATGAAGTCCGAGGAGATCGTGATGGCGGGCCGCACCGCACGCAGACGCCGGATCTTGTCTTTGAATTCCAGCGCGGTGTAGCCGCGCTTCATCAGTGACAGCACCCGGTCCGAGCCCGATTGCACCGGCAGGTGCAGCTGGTTGGCAAGCTTGGGCACATTCGCATACGCCTCGATCAGGCTGGCGCCGAACTCGAGCGGATGCGAAGTCGTGAAGCGAATGCGTTCGATCTCGGGCAGCGCCGCAACATGGTGGATCAGGGTTGCGAGGTCGACGATGGCGCCGTCCTGCATCGGTCCTGCGTAGGCGTTGACGTTCTGGCCCAGCAGCGTGATCTCGCTGACTCGCTGGCCAGCAAGCTGCCGCACTTCGTGCATGACTGAGTCAAAGGGTCGGCTGATTTCATCGCCGCGCGTATACGGCACGACACAGAAACTGCAGTAGCGGCTGCAGCCTTCCATGATGGAAACGTATGCCGTTGCGCCCTCGGCACGCGGCGCGGGCAGTCGATCGAATTTCTCGATCTCGGGAAAGCTGATGTCGACGACCGAGCGGCCGGTGCGACGCACGCCCTCCAGCAGATCTGGAATGCGGTGCAGCGTCTGCGGGCCAAAAACGATGTCGACGAAGGGCGCGCGCGCGGTGATCGCGGCTCCTTCCTGGCTGGCGACGCAGCCGCCGACACCGATCAGCACGTGCGGACGAGTTTTCTTCAGTTCACGCCATTCGCCGAGCAGTGAAAAAACCTTGTCCTGCGCCTTCTCGCGCACCGAACAGGTGTTCATCAGCAGCACGTCCGCCTCGGCAGGATCGTCGGTGGGGCTGAGGCCTTCGGATTCGGCGAGCAGGTCCGCCATCCGGGCGGAATCGTACTCGTTCATTTGGCAACCAAAGGACTTGATGAAATAGCGGCCGGGCATAGGCGTCCTGAACGGCCCTGAAGGGTAGCGGTTTTGGCCGCCGCAGGATACCGGCGCGCCCCGGAAACACCGGATCCACAGGGCCGGCAAACCCTGGAATCAACGACTTAGGAGCGCCGCAGCCAGGGCACTAGAACGGGATATCGTCGTCGAAGTCACCGGCCTCCGTGCTCGACTCGACCGGCGCCGAGCGCCCGCCCCGCCGGCCACGGCCCCCGGAGTCGTCAGCGCCCGACTCGCCCCCGGGAGCATCGCCGGGCTGCTCACCGCCCGAGCGAGCGCCCGAGCCGCCCATGCCGCCCCGGCTGCCCAGCATCTGCATCTCGTTGCCGATGATCTCGGTCGAGTAGCGGTCGTTGCCGCTCTTGTCCTGCCACTTGCGTGTGCGCAGACGACCTTCGATGTAGACCTGCGAGCCCTTGTGCAGGTACTCGCCCGCGATCTCGGCCAGCCGACCAAACAACGCCACCGAGTGCCACTCAGTCTGTTCCTTCATTTCGCCTGACTGCTTGTCCTTCCAGCTCTCGCTGGTCGCGAGCCGCAGGTTGCAGACCGTCATGCCGGAGGGCATGGCTTTCACCTCGGGTTCCTGGCCGATGTTGCCGATCAGAATGACTTTGTTGATTCCGCGCGCCATGGGGCTGCCTTTCTTGAGTGGGGTGTGACCGAGGCACGCATTGTATGCCGGCCCGCCGCCGCCGGACACCCGCGATTCTGCCGGATCCGCCCAATTTGCCGTCAGTCGTCTACACTTGCGGGCTGTCTTTTTGAAACACCACGTGCATGCAGTTCATCCGCATCAGAGGCGCGCGCACTCACAATCTGCGCAATCTCGATCTCGACATTCCGCGCAACCAGCTGGTCGTCGTGACGGGCCTGTCTGGCTCAGGAAAGTCGTCGCTGGCCTTCGACACGCTCTACGCCGAGGGTCAGCGCCGCTATGTCGAGTCGCTGTCATCCTATGCGCGCCAGTTCCTGTCGATGATGGACAAGCCGGACGTCGATTCGATCGAGGGTTTGTCGCCAGCCATCGCGATCGAACAGAAGGCGACCTCGCACAATCCGCGCTCGACGGTCGGTACCGTCACGGAAATCCACGACTATCTGCGGCTGATGTACGCGCGCGCCGGCGTGCCGCGCTGTCCGGATCACCACATTGATCTCAGCGCCCAGACGGTCAGCCAGATGGTCGACCAGGTCCTGCGGCGCCCCGAAGGCGAGTCGCTGCTGCTGCTCGCGCCGCTGATCACGGACCGCAAGGGCGAACACCACGATCTGATCGATGGCTTGCGCGGCCAGGGCTTCGTACGTGTCCGGATCGACGGCGAGGTCCACGATCTCGATGCGCTGCCGCGCATCGATGCGCGGCGCAAGCACAGCATCGAAGCGGTCGTTGATCGATTTCGCGTCCGCGCGGATGCGGCACAACGGCTCGCGGAATCGTTCGAAACCGCGCTGCGGCTGTCGGAAGGCACAGCGCGGATTGCGCCGATGGACGCCAAGGGTGAGGAAAGCCTTTTCTCGAACCGCCATGCCTGCCCTGAATGCGGCTACAGCGCTGCAACGCTCGAACCCAAGATGTTCTCGTTCAACAGCCCGGCCGGGGCCTGCCCGAGCTGCGATGGCCTCGGAACCCAGCAGTTCTTCGATCCAGCACGCGTCGTGGCCCATCCGCATCTGTCGCTGGCAGGCGGCGCCGTGCGTGGCTGGGATCGTCGCAATGCGCATTTTTCGCAGATGATCCAGTCGCTGGCAAAGCACTTCGATTTCGATGTCGAGCAGCCCTGGGACAGCCTGCCCGAATCGACGCGGCATGTCCTGCTTTACGGCAGTGGCGAGCAGGAGATCGAATTCCGTTATCCCGAAGCTTCAGGCCGCACGAGCCGGCGCAAGCACGTTTTCGAAGGCATCATTCCCAATCTGGAACGGCGTCATCGCGAAACGGAATCCGCCACCGTTCGCGACGAACTCGCGAAGTACCGTGGCTGGCGGACCTGCCCGGACTGCAACGGTGCCCGCCTGAACCGCACCGCGCGGCACGTGCTGGTCGCGGGCCGTGGCATCGCGGAGATCTCGAATCTGTCAGTCGCCCGCGCGCTGGAGTTCTTTCGCTCGCTGAATGTCGCAGGCTGGCGCGGCGCCGTGACCGAACGCATCGTCAAGGAAGTCGCCGACCGGTTGCAGTTCCTGCTCAACGTCGGGCTCGACTACCTGACCCTCGATCGCAGCGCAGAGACGCTCTCGGGTGGTGAATCCCAGCGCATCCGGCTCGCCAGCCAGATCGGCTCAGGGCTGACTGGCGTCATGTACATTCTCGATGAGCCGTCGATTGGTCTGCATCAACGGGACAACGAGCGATTGCTCGGCACGCTGAAATCACTGCGTGATCTCGGCAACAGCGTGATCGTGGTCGAACATGATCAGGATGCGATCATGGCAGCCGATCACGTGATCGATCTCGGGCCGGGCGCGGGCGTCCACGGCGGGGCGCTGGTGGCAGCCGGGACACCCGCGACCATCCTCGCCAGCGAGCAGTCGCTGACCGGTCAGTACCTCTCTGGCCGCACGGCAATTCCTTCGCCGCGCCCGGTCACCGTCAAGGTCAAGACGCGCAAGTGGCTGCGGATCAGCGGTGCGAGCGGCAACAACCTCCGTAACCTCGACGTGGAGATTCCGCTCGGCGTGCTGACGGTCGTGACGGGCGTGTCAGGCTCGGGCAAGTCGACACTGATCAACGACACGCTGTACCGCAATGTGGCTTCTTATCTGAACGGCGGCGCCCGGGATGGCGCCCCCGTGGAGCGCATTGCCGGCATGGAGCACCTGGACCGGGTCATTGAAATCGACCAGAGCCCTATCGGTCGTACACCGCGCTCAAATCCTGCGACCTACACGGGCCTTTTCACGGCGCTGCGCGAACTCTACGCGCAGGTGCCCGAGGCGCGAACTCGCGGCTATGACAGCGGGCGCTTCAGCTTCAACGTCAAGGGCGGTCGCTGCGAAGCCTGCCAGGGCGATGGTCTGATCAAGGTCGAGATGCACTTTCTGCCCGACGTCTACGTGCCCTGCGACGTCTGCAAGGGCAAGCGCTACAACCGCGAGACGCTCGAGATCCTGTACCGCGGCAAGAGCATCCACGACACGCTCGAAATGACCGTCGAGAACGCACTGAAATTCTTCGCGAATATTCCGACCGCGCAGCCGAAGCTGCAGACGCTGCATGACGTGGGTCTTTCGTACCTGACGCTCGGCCAGAACGCGACGACCCTGTCGGGCGGCGAGGCGCAACGCGTCAAGCTCGCCCGCGAGCTCGCCAAGCGCGCGACGGGGCGCACGCTCTACATCCTGGATGAACCGACCACCGGCCTGCACTTCCACGATGTTGCGCAGTTGCTGCAAGTGCTGCATCGACTGCGCGATGAAGGCAACACCGTGGTCGTCATCGAACACAACCTCGATGTGATCCGCACCGCCGACTGGATCATCGATCTCGGGCCCGAAGGTGGCGACGGCGGTGGCGAGATCGTGGCGACAGGCCCGCCGCAGGCCATCGCCGCCGAACCGCGCTCGTATACCGGACGCTATCTGGCGCCGCTGCTGGGACTCGCGCGAGCCAGCTAGCGCGCTAGGTCTCGAGTGCCTGCGCGAGATCCGCGAGCAGGTCCTCGGCGTTCTCGATCCCGACCGATATCCGGATCATCGAATCAGTCACGCCGAGCCGCTCACGGGTCTCGCGCGGCACTCCCGAATGGGTCGTGGAGGCAGGATGCGAAATCAGCGTTTCGGTGCCGCCCAGGCTGACCGCCAGCTTCATGATCTGCAGCCGATCGAGAACCCGGAACGCTGCGGCTTCTCCGCCGCGCACGTAAAACGAGAACGTCGATCCGGCGCCACTCGACTGTCGCTCGAGAATGGGGCGCCTCGGATCACTTTCGAGCAAAGCGCCCAGATAGTTCACGCGCTCGACCTGCGGATGTGCCGACAGAAACTCCGCCACACGTGCCGCATTCTCGGCCGCCGCGCGCGCCCGCAGTGCAAGCGTCTCCATCGACCGCATCAGCATCCACGCGGTGTTCGGGTCGAGCTGGGTCCCAAGCGCGCTGCGCAGCTGGCGAATCGGCTGCAGCAGCTCACGCGAAGCAATCACGCCGCCGGCAACCAGATCGGAATGGCCGCCGACATACTTGGTCAGCGAATACATGACGATGTCGGCCAGGTGCTCGAGCGGCCGCTGGAAGACCGGTCCCAGAAAGGTATTGTCCACGGCCAGTGGCGGACGCGCGCCGCCCTGCTGCGCGACGAGCCACTGTGACGCCTCATGCCACAGATACAGATCGACGAGCGCGTTGGTCGGGTTGGCCGGCGTCTCCGCCACCAGAATCGACACCCGGCCGCCATGACTGCGTGCCAGTGTCAGCGCGTCGGCCGCACCGCGCATCACGGCCTCGCTGCTGCAAGCGTCGCTGACGCCGACAAAGCGAATCCCGTATTGGCACATCACGCGGTCGATCAGGGTTTCCGTGCCGCCATACAGCGGCTGACTCATCAGGATCACGTCGCCCGGACGCGCGTAGGCCCAGAGCGTGGTCGAGATCGCCGACATGCCACTGGAGAATACGGCAGCAGACTCACCGCCTTCCCATAACGCGAGTCGATCCTCGAGCACTTCGAGATTCGGATTGTTGAAGCGCGAATAAACGAGCCCCGCGCCCGCGCCGGCCGGTGGCTCGCGGCGGCCCGCGCTGAAGTCGAAGAAGTCCTTACCCTCCTGCGCGCTGCGAAACACGAAGGTCGAAGTCAGGAAGATCGGTGGCTTCAAGGCGCCCTCCGACAGCGCCGGGTCGTAGCCGTAGCCCATCATCTGGGTTTCAGGCGCCAGCGTCCGGTCGCCGAGCCTGCGCTTGTGGTACTGGTCGTAGCTCATGCAGACGCCGGCACCAGCGGCAGGCGCCGGATGGGCACTCCCGTGAGCCGCGCGAGCGCGTTGGCGACGGCCGGCGCGGTCGGTGGCACCGGCGGCTCGCCGACGCCCCCCATGGCTGCGCCCGATTCGATGATGTGCGTGTCGATCCACTGCGGCGCTTCATTGATGCGCAGCAGTCTGTAGCGGTCGAAGTTGCGCTCGACTGCCGCACCGCGCTCAAGCGTGGCGGCTTCGAACATCGCAGCCGACAGCCCCTGGAGAACTCCCCCCTGCATCTGCGCGTGCACGCCGTCGGGGGTGACGATCTCGCCGCAGTCGAGCACACAAGTGATGCGATGCACGCGTGGCAGCCCGTCGGCACCGAGCGAGACCTCCGCGATCTGCGCGCACAGGGATCCGTAGCTCTCGAAGTACGCGAGCCCCAGCGCCCGCCCCTCCGGCAGTGGCTTTACTGCCGTACCGCGACCGGCTGCGCCCCAGCCGGCGCGCTCCGCGACGGTGTCTATGACACGCAGCGCGCGCGCGTCATGCGCCAGCAGCTCGCGCCGCAGCGCCAGCGGATCGCGGTCCGTCGCGCGCGCAATCTCATCGATGAACGTCTCGAGAAAGAAAGCGCACTGGGTGGCGCCGACCGAGCGCCACGGGCCGGTCGGAAAATGGTTGTGGCGCATTGAGTAGTCGAGACGGTGGGCACCGACCCGGTAGCGGCATTCGGCGAGATTCTGCAATGCCTGAAAATCGACGAACGAATCAAGGTCAGCTGGCACCGCAGCGGGGCTGAACGAGCGCATCATCGATGGACCCGAGGTGCGCACGTGCAGGCCGACCAGGCGCGATTGCGAATCCAGCGCCGCCGTCAGCCGACCCATCGCACAGGGCCTGCCGAATCCGGCCAGGAATTCCTCTTCACGATCCCACAGGAATTTCACCGCCCGGCCATCCAGTGCCTTCGAGACCAGCACGGCCGGGGCGACGCCATCGTCGGCGAGCCGGCGGCCGAACCCGCCGCCCAGCATCAGAGTATGCACGCGCACCTGCTCGACGGGCACGTTCAACGTGCGCGCCGCTGTATTGCGGGTTCGATCCTGTACCTGGGTCGGCGCCCAAAGCTGCCAGGTGCCATCGGCGCCGCGTTCGACCGTGCAGCTCCAGAGCTCCATCGGCGCATGGTTCAGATACGGCACTTCGTAGTCGGCTGAGATCACTCGCGCGGCACCCGCGCGCACGGCGTCGAAGTCGCCTTCGTCGCGAGCTACAGCACGGCTCGGCGCCGACAGACCTTGCCGCATCTGCTTCGAGATGGTCGCGGAGTCGAGCGCGTCCCCAGGCGTTGCAGTGAACTCGATGCGCAAGGCCGACGCCGCGCGCATCGCCGCCCACTGGTTGCCTGCGACCACCGCGGCGCCACCAGGGAAAGTCACCACGTCGATGATCCCCGGCAGCCCACGCAGGCTGTCGCGATCGATCCGCGCCACTTCGGCGCCGCGCACCGGAGCCAGTCGCCCGCAGGCGTACAACATGCCGGGACGGCGGAAGTCAGCACTGAACACCGTCTGACCGGCAACCTTGTCGCGGACATCGAGCCGACGCAGGCTCGTGGAGCCGACGTAGCGACGCTCGCTGGGCGGACGCAACGCAGGCGAGTCCGGCGGCTGTCGCAAGCTGGCCGCTGCGGCCAACTCACCGAACGACACTCGCCGACCGCCGCTCGCGTGCAGAACCTCGCCGTCCTGCGCACGCAGTTCCTGCGCCGCCACGTTCCAGCGCTCCGCAGCCGTCTCGATAAGCATCTCGCGGGCCTGCGCCGCTGCGGTACGTAGCGGCTGCGCCCACGCCCGCACACCCCAGCTGCCTCCCGAGCCCATGGATCCTGTTTGACCGGGTTGTCCACGACGAAACGGGTCAGAGGGTTCGGCAGTCTCGATCGAGACCCGCGCCAGGTCAACGCCCAGCTCATCGGCAATGATCGCTGCATGCGCGGTGTGCGTGCCCTGCCCCATTTCTGTCGTTGGCGACCAGAGCTTCACCGCACCCTTGGAATCGATAACGATATAGGGCACCAGCGTTGCGGGAGCGTCAGATGCCGTTGCGGACGCTGCCCACAGCGACGATTGAGGCAGGTTTATCGCCACGGCGAGTACGCCGCCCGCGGCGCCGGCGCCGCGAAGAAAAACCCGTCGATTCATGCTCAGGTCGTTCATAGTTCGAAAGTGTACCGATTTGCTGGCAACCCAACCGCTGAAATCGCACTGATCCCGCCGCTGCTGACGCTGATCGATGCCGCGGGGGCCGCGATTCTCGAGGAGTACGCAAGCGGTAGCGCGGTCGAGCTGAAGGCGGACCGTTCGCCGCTGACGCAGGCAGACCGGCGCGCGCATCAGATCCTGGAGGCCGGCCTGCGTGCGCTGAGCCCTGCATGGCCGGTGTTGTCGGAAGAGTCACCGCCTGCAGCCATTGCGGCGCGGCGTAGCTGGACGCGCTTCTGGCTCGTCGATCCGCTCGACGGCACGCGCGAGTTTCTGGCGCGCAACGGCGAGTTCACGGTCAACATCGCGCTGATTGACCAGCATGCGCCGGTGCTCGGCGTCATCGCTGTACCGGCGGCAGGCATCATTTACTGGGGCGTACCGGGGCACGGCGCATTCAAACTACAACGCGGTGGATCAACCGAACCAATCAGCGCCAGACCCAATGCCGAGATGCCGCTCAGGGTCTGCGGCAGCCGCTCGCATCGCGGTGATTCGCTGCGCGGATTCCTGCAGCATGTCGGCCCGCATGAGCTGATCCCGGTTGGCAGCGCACTGAAGTTCGGCTGGATCGCCGAGGGCCGGGCCGACGTGTATCCGCGACTCGGACCGACCAGCGAGTGGGACACGGCCGCAGGACAAGCCGTGGCAGAAGCGGCCGGCGCAGCAGTCATCACCGCAGACGGCGAGCCACTGCGCTACAACCTGCGCGATACTCTGCTGAACCCGCACTTCATCGTGTATGCGGATCGATCGCGGGACTGGTCGGCCGCGCTGCGCGCCAGCGCAGCGGCTCAGTAGCCGGCAGCCTGGCCATCCTTGCGGGACTCGGACGCGCCAAAGTAGATACTGCCCGCCGCGTCCCGACCAATCGCCTGATAGCCGCCGAAATCGCCATCGTTGACGACCTCGACAATGTGGCCGCGGGCCCGTAGTGCTGCGACGACTTCGGCCGAAAAACCCGGCTCCAGCACGACGCGACCGCCGCGCGCATCGGCAGGCTGACCGTCGGGTTCCGAGGAGCCGTCGTGACGCAGCCGCGGTGCGTCGCCGGCTTCCTGCAGGTTCATGCCGAAATCAACGATGTTGACGATGATCTGCACATGTCCCTGCGGCTGCATCGCACCGCCCATGACACCAAAGCTCAGAAACGGTTTGCCATCGCGGGTCACGTAGGCCGGAATGATCGTATGGAACGGCCGCTTGCCTGGCGCATACGCATTGGCATGTCCCGGATCAACGCTGAACTGCTCGCCGCGATTCTGCAGGATGAAGCCGAGCCCCTGCGGAATCACGCCAGACCCCATGCCGCGATAGTTGCTTTGAATCAGCGACACCATGTTGCCGTCGGCGTCCGCGACGGTCAGGTAGATCGTGTCGGCCTGATCCAGGAGCGGTGTACCGGCTGCCACCTGGGTCGCGGCGCGCTGCAGCGAGATCCCTGCGCGGCGTGTCGCCGCATAGTCCTTCGAGAGCAACTCGCCAACCGGCACCTCGACGAATGCCGGATCAGCGTAGAACTTCGCACGATCCTCGAAAGCGAGTTTCTTGGCTTCGGTGAGCAGATGCAGATAATCGGCACTGCCGAAGCCGAGTTTCGCGAGGTCGTAGCCTTCGAGCACATTCAGCATCTGCAGTGCGGCGATGCCCTGGCCGTTGGGCGGCAGCTCCCAGACCTCGTAGCCCCGATAGGTCACCGAAACCGGTTCAACCCAGTCCGAGCGATGCGCAGCCAGATCCGCTGCGGTCACGAACCCGCCTTGCTCCCTGACGGCTGCCGCGATGCGCTCGGCCACCACGCCCGTGTAGAACGCATCACGACCGCCCGCTGCAAGCGCCGCATAGGTGTCGGCAAGCTCGGGGTTCCTGAAGATCTCGCCCTTCATCGGCGCCCGCCCGCGCGGCAGGAAGGTCGCGCCAAAGCCAGGATAGTCCCGGAGCACAGCCGCATTGCGCCCCCAGTAGTGCGCGATGACTTCCGAAACGGGAAAGCCGACGCGGGCGTAGAGAATTGCGGGCTGCAGCACCTCGGCCATCGGCAGCTTGCCGAAGCGTTGATGCAACGTGAACCATGCGTCGACCGCACCAGGGACGGTGACCGGCATTGCGCCGCGAGGTGGAATCCGTTCGAGATTCTGCTTCTGCAACGCTGCGCGCAGCTCGCTCAACGACGCACCGCTGCCGGCGCGACCGCTGCCATTGAGGCCGTATAGCCTGGAGGTTTCCGCATCCCAGACGATCGCGAACAGGTCGCCACCGATGCCGCAGCCCGTCGGTTCCATCAGACCAAGTGCCGCATTCGCAGCGATCGCCGCATCGACGGCTGAGCCACCCGCCCGCAGCACGTCGAGCGCGATCTGGGTCGCGAGCGGCTGGCTGGTTGCCGCCATGGCCCGCGTGGCGATGACTTCAGAGCGCGTTGCAAACTGCGCCCCGACGGGTCGGTCGGCCAGGGCCACGCGTCCGCCGCAATACATCGTCATGGCCAGGCTTCCTGCAAATAATCCGTGTCGGAACGCGCGCCGGATGATCATGGCGCGCGGCGCAGGGCGCTGCCTGTAACGAATGTCTGATGCACTTCGCCGTTGTGGATACGCTCCTCGTAGCGACCGCCCGTGTAGTGCGCCACCACCCGCCGCCAGAACCCGACGGCAGCACCGTTGTGCTGATGCTCGCTGACCTGCCAGTGTCCCGCAAACCGATCGAAGATCAACGGAACCGCGCTGCGTCCGATGCCGAGGCGACGCATTGGACGCGCAACGAAAAACTCTGCCATGCGATAGCGGACGTTGGTTTGGTCGTCAATGCGGACACCTTCGCGAGCGATCATTGCGAACCCAACCTGGCGACCGGCGCGCAGAATCGTCAGCAGAGCGGCACGCGGGTCGCTGAACCAGCGCTGCAGCTGATCCGGTTCGCTATGCCCCGTTTCTGCGAGCATCGGGAACACGCCGGATGCGTCCGGCGCAAGGTCATCGAGGTACTCGCGATAGACCGACTCGATCCAGCGTCGATCCTCGGGCTGGTTCCTCGCGTCGCGCAGGCTGACGGCCATAAAGGGATCCATTGCAGGCGGCACCAAAAAAAAGGCCCGGGCAGTCGGAAATTCCGCCTGCCCGGGCCTGCATCGACAGGTAACTGGTTACAGTTACTTCTTCATCTCTTCGGCAGCGTTGCTCATTGAATCAGCAGCGCCTTCCATCTCAGCGGCGGCGCCGTCCATGGATTCAGCAGCGGCATCACCGGCAGCGTCCATGGCAGAGCCAGCTGCATCGACAGCTGCATCGCCGGCAGCGGCAGCCGCATCACCGGCTTCAGCAGCGGCATCAGCGGCAGAGTCCATCGCGGACGACGCCGAATCCATCGCCGCTTCGGGAGCAGCAGCTTCCTGCTTGGCGCAGGCGGTCAGCATGAGCGCCGCAACGACGGCGCTGAGAGCGAGCTTAGTCTTCATTGAATAGGTACCCCAGGGAGAGTTGGCAAGTAAATAAAATCAAACAACCTAGCTAGTTTGTCTGGCGACCTGCGTCGCGCCGCGAATTGTAGGCCTGTTTCACACTATTTGAAACAGCGGCCCCCGTAGTTGTTTGGTTTTGGAGACAGTCCGATCCGCAGCCGGGCGCTAGAATCACGCTCACCGCCCGCGGATACCCGACGCCATGTCTCCACACCTTGCGCAGCGACTTGCCGGCCTGTTCCCCGAACACTTGGCCAGCCTGATCCGGCGGACGCAGACGGCGCTGGAGGCCGGCGGATTCGGTGCGCTGCTGCTGGGCTCCGGCCATTCGGTCGACCATTTCCGGGACGATCACGGGCCGCCGTTCAAGTCCCACGCCACTTTCAACGCCTGGGTTCCGGTGACGGGCGCTCCGGGCAGCTATGTCCATTTCCGGCCCGGCAATCGACCGATGCTGGTTTTTCCAATCGCGAACGATTTTTGGCACCGCCCGGCTGCGCCACCGTCCGATCACTGGACCCCACACTTCGACATCCGGATCGTAAACTCCCCTGAGGCGGCCCGCGCTGTCCTGCCGCGCTCGCTGGCCGACACCGCGTTCATCGGCGCGCCGTTTGCGGCGCTCGCAAGCTGGGGCGTCGCAGCAGTCAACCCAATAGCCTTGCTGCTGCAGCTCGACCACGACCGTGCCGTGAAAAGCGACTACGAGCTCGAATGCCTGCGCGAGGCAAACCGCATCGCGGCTCGCGGTCATCGGGCCGCAGAACGGTGTTTCCGGGCCGGCGGCGCCGAGCTCGATATTGAACTCGCGTTTCTCGGTGCCTGCCGCCAGCGAGAACAGGAACTACCGTACAACCCGATCATCGCGGTCAACGAAGCCGGCTCGACGCTGCACTACCAGCTGTTGACCCGGGAACCGGCCCACCGCTCGCGCTCGTTGCTGATCGATGCCGGCGCCTCATTCGAGGCCTACGGCAGCGACATCACCCGTACCTACAGTGCGGCCGATACAGATTTCGCGACCCTGATCGGCGCGATGGATCGACTGCAGTTGGCCCTGTGCGCCGCCTTGAAGCCGGGGCTCGACTGGCGCGATTTTCACCTCGACGCCGTCGCCCGGATTGCAGCACTGCTCACCGATAGCGGAATCGTCAAAGGCACCCCCGAGCACTGCGTGCAGTCCGGACTGGCAAAGGTTTTCTTCCCGCATGGGATCGGGCATCTGCTGGGATTGCAGGTCCACGATGCGGGAGGCACGCTGGGCAGCGCATCGGGCGACGAGATCGAAAGACCCGCGGATCACCCGTTGCTGCGCCTGACGCGCCGGCTGGAAGGAGGATTCGTGGTCACCGTGGAACCCGGGATCTATTTCATCGACCCGCTGCTGGAACGCACGCGCGGCACGCCGCAAGGCCAGTACATCGACTGGCATCGGGTCGAGCAGCTACGCCCGTTTGGGGGAATCCGGATCGAGGACGATCTTGCGATCACGAAGTCGGGCAGTGAAAACCTGACTCGCCCTGCTTTCGCGGCCCTCGACCCGGGCTAGTCCGGCAGGTCGCTACTTCGCCTTGAGCAGATCGCGGATTTCCGTCAGCAACACTTCGGAGGCGGGCGGCGGCGGCGGGGGTGCCGCAGGATCCGGCTTCTTGAGTTTGTTGAGGGCCTTGATGGCCATGAAGATCACCAGCGCGATGATCAGAAAATCGGAGATCGTCTGCAGGAACGCGCCCCACTTCAGGATCACTTCGGTCTGCCCGTCGGCTGCAAGCCCCAGACTGGTGCCGAGATCACTGAAGTTGACGCCGCCGATCAACTTGCCCAGCGGCGGCATCACGACATCATCGACAAACGAGGAGACTATCTTGCCGAAGGCAATACCGATGACCACGCCGACGGCCAGATCGATGACGTTGCCCTTCATCGCAAATTCTTTGAACTCGGATGCGAAACTCATGCGTACAGCTCCTCGGACATCAGGCGGGCAACCAGGCCGTCAAGGTTAGGTCGCCTCCGGTAAACCGGCAAACGAAAAACCGGCCACGCGGGCCGGCTTGTCGATTGTTGACGATCTCCGGCGGCATCGGGAGCGCCGGACATCGCGCCCTGCTCAGGCTGCGGCTTTCTTGCGGGCCCGCTTCTTTGGCGCCTCGGCAGCCTCGTCCGACACGTCAGCTTTGGTGCTCGACTTCTGCTTCGCCTTGGCGCGCTTTGGCTTCTTGTCGCCGTCATCCTCAGCGGGAGCCTCAACAGAAACCGCGCGATCCACGAGCTGCATCAGCGCCATCGGCGCCGAGTCTCCGGCCCGCGGCATCATGTGCAGGATGCGCGTGTAGCCGCCGGCCCGCGCAGAGAAACGCGGCCCCAGATCATCGAACAGCTTGGTCACAACGGACTGATCGCGCAGACGCGCAAAGGCCAGGCGGCGGCGCGAGTCGCTGTCGGTTTTGGCAAGCGTGATCAGCGGCTCCACGACCCGGCGCAGTTCCTTCGCCTTGGGCACGGTCGTCCGGATCGTCTCGTAGCGCAGCAGCGCCACGCTCAGGTTGCGCATCAGTGCATGGCGATGCGGCGCGTTGCGCGACAGTTGTCGCCCGGAAAGTCTATGTCGCATGACTCGAGTCTCTACAATCAGAACGAAAAGAATCAGAACGAAAAGCTGCGCGGCACGAGGCCCGCGCAGCGCTACATCAGGCTGCGATCGTCGTCGTGCCGCAAACCCGCTGGTGGCCAGCCTTCAAGGCGCATCCCGAGCATCAGGCCGTGGCTCTGCAGCACTTCCTTGATTTCGGTCAGCGACTTCTTGCCGAGATTCGGCGTGCGCAGCAGCTCCACTTCGGTGCGCTGCACGAGGTCCCCGATGTAGTGGATGTTCTCGGCCTTGAGGCAATTTGCGCTGCGAACCGTAAGCTCCAGCTCGTCGACCGGACGCAGCAGGATCGGATCGAACTGCATCTCGGACGCCGGCTTGACGGACTCGTCTTCGCCCTGCAAATCGACGAACACCGACAGCTGGTCCTTGAGAATGCTGCCCGCGCGGCGGATTGCTTCTTCGGCATCGATCGTGCCGTTGGTCTCGATGTCGATAATCAGCTTGTCGAGATCCGTACGCTGCTCGACGCGCGCCGAATCCACGGAGTAGGTAACGCGGCGGATAGGGCTGAACGAGGCATCGAGCTGCAGCCGGCCGATCGGACGGGTCTGCTCCTCGAATGCCGCGCGCACCGCAGCGGGCCGGTAACCGCGGCCGCGCTCGACCTTCAGCGACATGTTCAACTCGCCGGCCTTGGTCAGGTTCGCGATCACGAGATCCGGGTTCACGACTTCGACATCGTGATCGGTCTGGATATCGCCCGCCGTAACCGGACCAGGACCCTTCTTGGACAGGCGCAGTTCCGAGACGTCACGCGAATGCATACGGATCGCGACCAGCTTCAGGTTCAGCAGGATGTCGACGACATCTTCCTGCACGCCCTCGATGCTCGTGTACTCGTGCAACACGCCGTCGATTTCGACTTCGGTGATCGCCGCGCCGGGCATGGACGACAGCAGCACGCGCCGCAGCGCATTGCCGAGCGTGTGACCGAAACCGCGCTCAAAGGGCTCAATGATGACCCGCGCCTGACGAGGAGCGACCGGCGTCACCTTGACGACACGGGGCTTCAAAAACTCGTGAACTGATGCTTGCATTGTCGCTGGACCTCGGGCTTGGGGCTTACTTCGAGTAGAGCTCGACGACGAGATTCTCGTTGATATCGGGCAGGATCTCGTCCCGCGCCGGGGGCTGCTTGAACACGCCCTTCATTTCCTTCTCATTGACTTCGACCCAGTCGGGCAACCCGACCTGGCCGGAGATCTGCATTGCGCTCGAAATGCGCAGCTGTTTGCGGGATTTCTCGCGGATCTGAACCACGTCGCCGGCCTTGACCTCGTAGGACGCGATCGTCACGGCGATGCCGTTGACCTCGACGCTCTTGTGGCTGACGAGCTGGCGGGCCTCGGAGCGAGTCGACGCAAAGCCCATCCGATAGACGACATTGTCGAGCCGGCATTCCAGTAAACGCAGCAGATTCTCGCCCGTTGCACCCGTGCGCCGCGATGCCTTGACGTAATAGTTGGAGAACTGCCGTTCGAGCACTCCGTACATGCGGCGTAGCTTCTGCTTCTCGCGCAGCTGCAGGCCGTAGTCAGACAGCCGGGACTTGCGCTCACTCTTGACGCCGCCTGGCGGCACCGTGAACTTGCACTTGCTCTCGAGCGGCTTGACGCCACTCTTGAGGAAGAGATCCGTGCCTTCGCGACGCGCGAGCTTGCAGGTGGGACCGAGATATCGAGCCATGTCTGGATTGTCCTGTTCGAAACTTCCGGCGACGCGTCAGACGCGGCGCTTCTTGGGTGGGCGACAGCCGTTGTGCGGGATCGGCGTGACGTCCTCGATGCTGGTGATCTTCAACCCGCAGGCATTGAGCGCACGCACAGCTGACTCACGACCGGGCCCCGGCCCGGCCACGCGCACATCGACATTGCGCAGACCGTGTTCCTGAGCGGCGTTGCCAGCCTTCTCGGCGGCGACCTGCGCGGCAAACGGCGTCGACTTGCGCGAGCCGCGGAAGCCGCATCCACCTGAAGTCGCCCATGACAGTGCATTGCCCTGCCGGTCGGTGATCGTGATGATCGTGTTGTTGAATGAAGCGTGGATGTGCGCAATGCCATCGAGAATGTTCTTGCGAACCTTCTTCGGTTTCTTGCCGCCACCGCTTTGCTGTTTCTGGTCTGCCATTTTGCCCTATGTCCTGACGCGGTTACGGATCACGCCTTGCCCGGCGGTGCATTCAACTTGACGGCCTGACGCCGCGGACCCTTGCGGGTGCGTGCATTGGTGCGCGTGCGCTGGCCACGTACCGGCAGACCCTTGCGGTGCCGCAGACCGCGCTGGGTGCCGAGATCCATCAGACGCTTGATGTTCATGGACACCTCGCGGCGCAGATCGCCTTCGACCGGTGCCTTCGCGAGCAGGCTGCGAATCGAGCCGACTTCCGCCTCGGTCAGATCCTTGACCTTGGTGGTCGGGTCAATACGCGATTCGGCGCACAGCTGCCGCGCGCGCTCGCGACCCACGCCATAGATGCTCGTAAGCCCTATGACGACGTGCTTGTTCATCGGAATATTGATACCGGCGATGCGTGCCATAGATTTAACCCTGACGCTGCTTGTGGCGCTGGTCGCTGCAGATCACGTAGACCACGCGGCGACGACGAACGATCTTGCAGTTCTTGCAGATCTTTTTGACCGAAGGACGTACTTTCATAACGAAAACCTTTGCCCGCTCAACCTTGAGGTGCGCCGCCGCCACGCCCATAACCCAGCAAGTTGGCCTTCTTCAGAAGGCCTGAATACTGGTGCGACGTCATATGCGCCTGGAACTGCGACATGAAGTCCATTGCGACAATTACAACGATCAGCAGCGAGGTGCCGCCGAACACAAACGGCACCCCGCCCTGCGAAATCATGATCTCTGGCAGCAGGCAGACGCTGGTGACGTACACGGCGCCCCAGAGGGTCAGTCGCGTCAGTACCTTGTCGACGTACTCGGCAGTCTGCTGGCCCGGCCGGATGCCAGGCACAAAAGCGCCCTGTTTCTTCAGGTTGTCAGCCGTGTCCCGCGCACTGAAAACCAGGCCCGTGTAAAAAAAGCAGAACCCAAAGATGAACACAGCATACAGCAACAGGTGCAGCGGCTGCCCGTAACCGAGTGCCGCGGCAATTTCCTGCAGCACACCGGCCATCTGCCCTTCGCCAGACCCGAAGAACTGCGCCAGCGTTGCCGGAAACAGCAGGATGCTCGACGCGAAAATCGGCGGGATCACGCCTGACATGTTCAGCTTGAACGGCAGATGGCTCGTCTGGCCAGCCATCATCCGGCGGCCGACCTGGCGCTTCGCATAGTTGACCGTAATCCGGCGCTGCGCGCGCTCGACATAGACGCAGAACGCGGTAACAGCGAGCACCAGCAAGATCAGCAACAGCGCAAACGGGCCGCCCATCTCACCGGTGCTGACGGCATCGAAGGTACGACCCAGCGCGCCGGGCAATCCGGAGATGATCCCTGCAAGGATGATCATCGAGATACCGTTGCCGATCGCGCGCTCGGTCACCTGCTCGCCCAGCCACATCAGGAACATCGTGCCCGTCGTCATCGTCACCGTGGCGACGAACAGGAACTGCCAGCCTGCCACGATCACCATGCCACCGTTCTGCAGCGCGACCGCTGCACCGAGCGACTGGAAGACGGCGAGGATCACTGTTCCGTAACGCGTGATCTGGGTCAGCTTGCGGCGACCGGACTCGCCTTCCTTGCGGTACTCCTCCCACGGCGGATACACGTGCGACATCATCTGCACGATGATCGACGCGGAGATGTAGGGCATCACGCCCATCGCAAAGATCGACAAACGTTCGAGGGCGCCGCCCGAGAACATGTTGACGATGCCAAGAATCGTGTTCGCCTGATCTTCGAAGAAGCGCTGCACCTGGTCCGGGTCGATGCCCGGCACCGGGATGTAGGTACCGATCCGGTAGACGATCAGCGCGCCGATCAGGAACAACAGGCGCGAGCGCACGTCGCCGAAGCGCGTGGCGCCGGCGATCGTCGCTGAAGGATTGCCTGTGTTCGTTGCCAAAATCCTGCCTTAGCCCTTCTTGCCTTCTTTCGCTGCCTTCTTTCGCTTGACCGGCGCCTTCGCGGGCACGTCGGTTGCTTCAAGCTTGCCGCCTGCTGCTTCGATGGCCGCCAGCGCACCCTTGGTGGCGCCGACACCCTTGAGCGTCACCGCCCGCTTTATCTCGCCCGACAGGACGACCTTGGCGGATTCCGCAAACGCCGGAATGACATTTGCGGCTTTCAATCCCGCCAGATCCACCACATCGCCGCTGATCTTGGCGAGCTCACCAAGCCGCACCTCGGCGCGGGTCGCCTTCAGCGCAGAGCGGAAGCCAACCTTTGGCATGCGACGCTGCAGCGGCATCTGGCCGCCTTCGAAGCCGACCTTGTGGTAACCGCCCTTGCGTGCGCGCTGACCCTTGACGCCGCGGCCCGAGGTCTTGCCCTGGCCCGCTGATGCCCCGCGACCCACGCGCCGGCGCGGTCGTTTCGAGCCTGCGGCCGGCTTCATGGTGTTCAATCGCATCGTCATGACCTGTACCTCGTAACCTGCAGAGGAGCGCGTCAGCGCGCCTCGACCGAGAGCAAATGCCGTGCTGCGCGAATCATCCCGCGGTTCTCAGGCGTGTCCGCCACCGTCACCGTCTGGTGACGCCGGCGCAGCCCCAGCCCGCGCACCGAGCTTGCGATGCTCGCTAGCTGCCCGTGAATGCTCTTCTTGAGCGTCACGCTGATTTCGCCCTGTTTGTTTGCGCTCATGATCTTCAACCCAGGATTTCGTCGACCGTCTTGCCGCGCTTGGCGGCAATGTGATCAGGCGAGCGCAGTGCCGCCAGACCGTTCATGGTCGCGCGGACCACGTTGATCGGGTTGCGCGAGCCATAGCTCTTCGCCAGCACGTTGCGTACGCCAGCGCACTCGAGCACCGCGCGCATGCCGCCACCAGCGATGACGCCCGTACCGTCAGAGGCGGGCTGCATCAGAACATGGGTCGCACCGTGCTCGCCCTTGATTGCATAGAACAGAGTGTCCTTGCGCAGCGCAACGTTGATCATGCCCTTGCGCGCCGCAGCCATTGCCTTCGAGATCGCAACCGGCACTTCACGCGCCTTGCCGAAGCCTATGCCGACGCGACCGGCGCCGTCGCCGACCACCGTCAGGGCCGTGAAACCGAACTGCTTGCCGCCCTTGACGACCTTGGCGGTTCGGTTAACCGCGACGAGTTTTTCGATGAACTCATCGCCGGACTGATTCTTTTCGACTCGTGCCATAAAAATATGTTCCTCAGGTGCCGGGTTCGGTTAGAACTCCAGCCCCGCTTCGCGCGCCGCATCCGCCAGCGCCTTGATCCGTCCGTGGTACATGAACCCCGCGCGGTCGAAGGCAACCTTGCTGATTCCCTTGGCTCGCGCACGCTCTGCTATCGCGCGACCCACTGCCTTGGCCGCTTCGACATTGCCTGTGCCCTTGAGATCCTTGACCAGATCTTCCTGCACGGTCGACGCGGCAGCAATGACGGCCGCCCCCGACGAGTCGAAGACCTGCGCATAGATATGGCGTGGCGTCCGGTGCACGGTGAGCCGTGCCACGCCGAGCTCGCGGATCTTGGCCCGGGCACGGGTGGCACGCCGCACGCGCCGCTGTTTCTTGGTAACTTGCATGGCTACTTCTTCTTCCCTTCCTTGAGGGTGATCTGCTCGCCGGCATAGCGGACGCCTTTGCCCTTGTAGGGTTCCGGCGGGCGAATGCCGCGAATCTCCGCTGCAATCTGGCCAACGCGCTGCTTGTCGACGCCCTTGATGACCACTTCGGTCTGGCTTGGCGCTTCAATGACAATCCCGTCCGGAATCGGGAAATTCACCGGGTGAGAAAAGCCGAGCGTCAGATTCAATGTCTTGCCCTGAACTGCCGCGCGGAAGCCGACGCCCACCAGTTCGAGCTTGCGCTCGTAACCCTTGGTGACGCCTTCGACGATGTTGGCCAGATGCGCACGTACCGAGCCCGCCTGCATCCGATTGCTGGCGTCGTACTCGACGGTCAGCGCCTTGTCCTCCTCGACAACCTTCACTCCGAGCGACAAGGGCACGCTCAACGAACCCTTCGCGCCCTTCAGGGTCACGAGGTTTGCACCGATCGTCGCTGTCACGCCCTGGGGCAATGGCACCGGATTCTTTGCTACTCGACTCATGTTCAGCTCACTCGAATTCCGCTGACGCCGATCAGGCGACGATGCAGAGCACTTCGCCACCCTGGCCGATGGCGCGGGCCTGCTTGTCCGTCATAACACCCTTGGGTGTCGAGACGATGACTGTGCCCATTCCACCCAGGACTTTTGGCATCTCATCCTTGCCGCGGTACACCCGCAAGCCAGGCTTGGAGATGCGCTCCAGCCGATCGATCACCGGCCGGCCGTCGTAATACTTCAACGCGATGGTCAACGTCGGCTTGCCGTCGCCGGCATCAACGTGAAAATCTGCGACGTAGCCTTCCTCCATCAGCACCTTCACGACCGCCTGCTTGAGCTTCGAGGCCGCCAAGCGGACCTCGGTCTTGCGGGCGCTCTGCGCGTTGCGGATGCGGGTCAGCAGGTCGGCAATAGGATCGGTCATGCTCACTGCGCGATCTCCTACCAGCTCGCTTTCGAAACGCCGGGCAGTTCACCCCGGTTGGCGGTCTCGCGGACTTTGACCCGCGCCAGACCGAACTTGCGGTAAACGCCACGAGAGCGACCGGTGATCGAGCACCGATTCCGGCCGCGGGTCGGGCTCGCGTCGCGCGGCAGCTTCTGCAGCTCCACTTGCGCGGCAATGCGATCCTCCGGCGAGGTCTTCGGGCTGCGAATGCGCTCCTTCAGCGCCAGGCGCTTCTTGGAGTATTTCGCGGCGATCTGGGTACGGCGCTTCTCGCGCTCGACCATGTTTGTCTTGGCCATGTGATTACTTGCGGAAAGGAAAGTTGAAAGCCTCGAGCAGGGCCTTCGCGGCCTTGTCGTCCTTTGCTGTCGTCGTGATCGTGATGTCCATGCCCCGCAGCTGATCAATCTGGTCGTACTGGATCTCGGGGAAAATGATCTGCTCCTTGACGCCCATGCTGTAGTTGCCTCGGCCATCGAAGGAGCGCGGCGACACGCCACGGAAATCGCGGATACGCGGCATCGCAACGGTGATCAACCGGTCAAGGAACTCATACATGCGCGGACCGCGGAGCGTGACCTTGCACCCGATCGCCAGCCCGTCGCGCAGCTTGAACGACGCGATCGACTTCCGGGACTTGCACAGCATCGGCTTCTGGCCGGTGATCTTGGCAAGGTCGGCCGCGGCAGCATCCATGACCTTCTTGTCAGCCACCGCTTCGCCGACGCCCATGTTCACCGTGATCTTGGTGATCTTTGGGACTTCCATGGGATTGGCTACGCCGAGCTTCTGGGTCAGCTCGGGGATGATCCTGGTCTGGTATTGCTGCTGGAGCCGCGCCATATGGTGACCTTGTTATGCGTGAGATCGACGCCTAGGCGTCGAGCATCTCGCCGTTGGACTTGAAGAAGCGCACGCGTTTGCCGTCTGTGAGGCGTTTGACGCCGACACGACCGCCTTTCTGCGTCGCAGGATTGAATATCGCGATCTTTGAGATGTGCAGTGGTGCTTCCTTCTCGACGATGCCACCACCCACATTCCGCTGCGGATTGGCACGCGTGTGGCGCTTGACGCGATTGACGCCCTCGACCAGCACAGTCTGGTCGTCAAGCACCTGCAGCACCGCACCCTTGCGGCCGCGATCGCGACCGGACAGCACGATGACGTTGTCGCCTTTGCGGATCTTCTTCATAGAACTTCCGGAGCGAGGGAGATGATCTTCATGAAACGAGCGGTTCGCAGCTCGCGTGTGACCGGGCCGAAAATGCGAGTGCCGATCGGTTCAAGCTTGGTTGTCAGAAGCACGGCTGCGTTGCCATCGAACTTCAGCAACGAGCCGTCAGCGCGCCGGACACCAGTGCGCGTGCGCACGACGACTGCATCGTAGACCTCGCCTTTCTTGACTTTGCCGCGCGGGATCGCGTCCTTGACGCTGACTTTGATCACATCGCCGACATGCGCATAGCGACGGCGTGTACCACCCAGGACCTTGATGCACATCAGGGTCTTGGCACCGCTGTTGTCTGCGGCCTGCAGCAATGTTTGTGTCTGGATCATACGGCGGTGCTGCGGTTGACGACTTCAACGAGTGTCCACGACTTGCGACGCGACAAGGGACGACACTCGGCGATCGTGACCAGGTCACCGGTGCGTGATTCGCCTTTCTCGTCGTGCGCGAGCAGGCGCGTCGTGCGGCGAATGTACTTGCCGTAGCGCGGGTGCTTGATCAGGCGCTCGATCTCGACCGCGACGGTCTTGTTCATCTTGTCGCTGACGACACGACCTGTGACGGTTCGCTGACGTACGGTATCGGAACTGTTCATGACTTCTTACCCTGGCCGGCCGTGGCGGCGGCAATTTCCTGTTCACGCTGCACGGTCTTGAGGCGGGCAATCGTCTTGCGCACGCGTCCGAACTCCATCGGCTTGACCCCTTGGCCAGTCGCGCGTTGCATACGCAACGCGAACTGCTCCTTGCGCAGCTTCAGCAGTTCGTCGCCGAGCCCCTCGGCAGACTTTGTTCGCAATTCTTTGGCGTTCATGGCTCTGGCTTTCCGGATTGCTGATTAGCGGGCCTGACGACGCGCAAAGGACGTCGGCACCGAAAGCTTGGCTCCGCCAAGTCGGAAGGCCTCACGCGCGGTCTTCTCGTCGACACCGTCGATTTCGAACAGAATCTTTCCCGGTTTGACCTTCGCCACCCAGTACTCGACGTTGCCCTTGCCGCTGCCCATGCGAACTTCCAGCGGCTTCTTAGTGACTGGTACGTCCGTGAACACACGGACAAATAGCTGCCCGCCGCGCTTCACCGAGCGGGAAATGGCGCGTCGCGCAGCCTCGATCTCGCGCGCGGTCATCCGTGACCGGCCAGTCGCCTTCAGGCCAAACTCGCCAAATGCCACGGAGCTGCCACGGGTTGCGAGGCCCGTATTCTGGCCCTTGAACTGCTTGCGATACTTGGTTCGCTTCGGTTGCATCATTGCTGCAATTGCCTTCTGTCTGTCAGGCCGTGGCCGCAGCGGCCGCTTCGGCTGCGGCTGCGGCTGCTTCAGCCGAAGCTTCCCGTCGCGCGAGCTCGGCCTTCTCGAACACTTCGCCCTTGAAGACCCAGACCTTGACGCCAATGATCCCGTAGGTCGTATGTGCCTCCGAGAAACCGTAGTCGATGTCCGCCCGGAACGTATGCAGTGGCACACGCCCTTCACGTGACCATTCAGTCCGGGCGATCTCGGAGCCATTGAGGCGCCCTGACAGGCGCACCTTCACGCCAAGTGCGCCGCTGCGCATCGTGCTCATCACGGCGCGCTTCATCGCGCGACGGAACATCACCCGCTTCTCGATCTGCTGCGCGATGCCATCGGCCACCAGCTGCGCATCAAGTTCCGGCTTGCGGATCTCGGCGATGCTGACCCGCACGTCCTGCATGGGCTTGCCCAACAGCTTGGCCGTCTCGGCACGCAGCTTGTCGATGTCTTCGCCCTTCTTGCCGATGACGATGCCGGGCCGCGCAGTCTGGATCGTGATGCTGACCCGGTTCGCGGCACGTTCGATCAGTATCTTTGATACGGACGCCTCGGCGAGCTTCTCGCCCAGGAACTGGCGCACCCGGAAGTCCGTGTGCACGTGCAACGGGTAGTCCTTCTTGTTCGCGAACCACTTCGACGTCCAGTCCCGGGTTATCCCCAAGCGGATGCCGATCGGATTTACTTTCTGGCCCATGCGCTGATCCTGTCCTGACTCTTAACTGCGGCCGTCGCTGACGATGACCGTGATATGGCTGTTGCGCTTGATGATCTGCGCGCCACGCCCCTTGGCGCGCGCCGCGAAGCGCTTCAGTACGGGCGCCGCATCGACGAAAATCCGATGCACCTTGAGATCGTCGATATCGGCACCGTTATTGTTCTCGGCATTCGCGATCGCCGACTCCAGCGCCTTGAGCACAATCGCTGCGCCTTTCTTCGGCATGAACTTCAAGGTGGAAATCGCGTTGCCGACCGGCTTGCCGCGCACGACGTCGGCGACCAGCCGGCACTTCTGCGGCGAAATTCGCGCGTATTTGTATTTGGCTGAAACTTCCATCGTGGCTCCAGTCCGGGCTTAACCCGAGACCCTCTTGTCCCCGGAATGCGACTTGAACGTACGCGTCGGCGAAAACTCGCCGAGCTTGTGGCCGACCATGTTCTCGCTGATCAGCACAGGAATGTGCTGTCGACCATTGTGAACGGCAATCGTCAGGCCGACCATTTCCGGCACGACCATCGACCGCCGCGACCAGGTCTTGATCGGACGACGATCGCTCTTCGACGAAGCGACCTGAACCTTCTTCGCGAGGTGCAGATCGACGAACGGACCTTTTTTCAGTGAACGCGGCACGCTTCAGCTCCTGCCTATCGAATCTTGTTCTTGCGACGCTGCACGATCATTTTGCTCGTGCGCTTGTTGCGACGCGTCTTCTGGCCCTTGGTGTGCCAGCCCCATGGAGATACCGGATGTGGATTGCCCTGGCTGGGCTTGCCCTCACCACCGCCGTGGGGGTGATCCACCGGATTCATGGCAACGCCGCGAACGGTGGGACGAATGCCCAGCCAGCGCTTGGCGCCAGCCTTGCCGTACACCCGCAGATTGTGCTCGTCGTTGCTCATCTCGCCGATGGTCGCGCGGCACTCGACGTGCACCTTGCGGGTCTCACCCGACTTCAAGCGCAGATAAGCGTAGATGCCTTCGCGCGCGGTGAACTGAGCCGAACTGCCCGCGCTGCGGGCCAGCTGGCCGCCCTTGCCCGGCTTCAGCTCGACGTTGTGCACGGTGCTGCCGAGTGGAATGTGCCGGAACTGCATTGCGTTGCCGGCCTTGATCGGTGAGTCTGCGCCAGAGCGAACCTCGTCGCCGACCTTCATGCCCTTCGGCGCAAGGATATAGCGACGCTCGCCATCGACGTACAGCACGAGAGCGATATGACCGGTGCGGTTGGGATCATATTCGACCCGCTCAACCGTGCCCTTGATTCCATCCTTGTCGCGACGAAAGTCGATCAGCCGATACTTCTGGCGCGAACCACCGCCCTTGTGGCGGGTCGTGATCCGCCCGGCATTGTTGCGACCGGAATGCTTCGCCTGGCTGGTTGTCAGCGACTCGAGTGGTCCGCCCTTCCACAGATGCGACTTGTCGATCTTGACGACAAAGCGCGTGCCGGGAGAAGTCGGTCGATATTTGATCAGTGCCATGGCGTTACTTCGTCGACTGACGGGCTTCGTAATCGATCATCTGGCCTTCAGCCAGACGCACATACGCTTTGCGCGAATCCTGGGTACGCCCCAGTGTCTTGCCGAACCGGCGCGATTTGCCAGGTTCGTTGACCACCTGCACGCCGATCACCTTGACCGAGAACATCATCTCCACGGCTGCCCGAACGTCGGTCTTGGTCGCGTCGCGGCGTACGCGGAACGTGTACTGGTTGCCGTTCTGCATCGCCAGCGAGGTTTTCTCGGTGATATGCGGCGCAAGCAGCACGTTCATCAGCTTTTCCTGCCGGGCAACCGACAGCGTTGCGGGCACGGCACTCATTGCAGACGCTCCTCGATCATCTTCACGGCGCCGATCGTCATCAGCACCTTGTCATAGCTGACCAGCGCCAACGGATTCAGCGCCGCCGCCGGCAGTACTTCGACGCCGCGCAGATTTCGCGCCGCGAGGAACAGCTTCTCGTCGATCGCTTCGACAACGATCAACACCTTCTCGAGTGACATCGCCTTGAGCTGAGAAGCCAGCAGCCGAGTCTTCGGAGCCTCGAGCGCAAGCTCGGCGGTGACCACCAGACGGTCCTGCCTCACCAGCTCGGAGAGCATCGAGCGCAGCGCACCGCGATACATCTTGCGATTGACCTTCTGCTCGAAGCTGCGAGGCTTGGCCGCGAACGCGCGGCCACCACCGACCCAGATCGGTCCGCGAGTCGATCCCGCGCGCGCCTGGCCCGTGCCTTTCTGGCTGTGCGGCTTGCGCCCGCCGCCACGGACTTCTGCCCGAGTCTTCTGCGCCTTGGTGCCTGAGCGCCCCGCATTGCGATAGGCGGTGACAACCTGGTGCACCAGCGCTTCGTTGAACTCGAGGCCGAACGTTTCGTCCGAGACCACCATCTCGGAGGCGCCGCCTGCAACTTTGAGCTTCATCTTTCGGTCCGCTCCAATAGCTATTTCTTGGCCGGCGCGGGCTTGGCCGGCGCGGGCTTGGCCGGCCTGGCCGGCGCAGGCTTGCCTGCGCCCGACTTGGCCGCCGGCGCGGCCTTCAGCGGCGCGACATACTTGCGATTGGCCTGACGCGCTGCCTTCACCGAAGGCCGCACGATGACCTGGCCGCCAGCGGCTCCAGGCACCGCGCCGCGAATCAGCAATACGTTGCGTTCGGCATCGACCTCGATGACCTTCAGGTTCTCGGTCGTTCGCCGCACGACGCCCATGTGGCCCGACATGCGCTTACCCGGAAAAACGCGGCCTGGCGTCTGACGCTGGCCGATCGAGCCTGGCGTGCGATGCGAGAGCGAGACACCGTGCGTCGCATGGTGGCCCGCGAAATTGTGGCGCTTCATCACGCCGGCGAAACCCTTGCCGATCGTCGTGCCGGTGACATCGACAATCTGTCCCACTGTGAAGCGATCTACTTTCAATTCACCACCCACCGCAAGATCGGTATCGTCCTTGCCGTTCAGGCGGAACTCGACCAGAGCCTTGCCCGGCGCGACATTCGCCTTGGCGTAGTGACCGTTGACCGCTTTCGAGTAGAGCTGAGGACGGCGCGATCCGTAGGTGACCTGGACGGCGGCATAACCGTCCGTCTCGGCGTTCTTGATCTGCGTGACCCGATTGGGCAGAACCTCAATGACGGTCACAGGAATGCTCTCGCCCGCCTCGGTGAAGACGCGCGTCATTCCGCATTTGCGGCCAACCAGACCGATTGCCATAAATCCTCGCTCGCGCCCACTGCGATTGGTGGGCGCATCACTTGCAAACACGCGAGGTAGACGCTGCGAACCCCGAGACGACGCAAGTCGCCAGGAGAGATTCGAGTGGTCTTGGCGGCTCAGGCCGCCAACCTCGCCCGATCAAAAGGGCGCGCAGTGTAAGCGGTGGGCATACCGCTTGCAAGGCTGCGCGCGCAGAACAGCTGGATATCCATCCAGCTGTTCAGGTTACTCAGTTCAGCTTGATCTGCACGTCAACGCCGGCCGGCAGTTCCAGCTTCATCAGCGCATCGACCGTCTTGTCGGTCGGGTTCAGGATATCCATCAGCCGCTTGTGCGTGCGCAGTTCGAGTTGGTCACGCGCGTCCTTGTCGCCGTGCGGACTGACGAGCAGCGTGAACCGCTCCATCTTGGTCGGCAACGGCACGGGACCCTTCACGGTTGCGCCGGTGCGCTTGGCCGTCTCGACAATCTCCTTCGCAGAAGTATCGATCAAACGATGGTCAAACGCCTTGAGGCGGATCCGGATGTTCTGGTTAGCCATATATAAAGCCTATTTGAGGATCTTCATTTCAGGATCTTGGCAACGACGCCTGCACCGACGGTACGGCCGCCCTCGCGGATCGCGAAGCGCAGCCCGTCTTCCATCGCAATCGGCGCCAGCAACTCCACCGTCATCTTGATGTTGTCACCCGGCATCACCATCTCCGTGTCGCCCGGCAATTCAATGGTGCCCGTGACATCCGTCGTCCGAAAGTAAAACTGCGGCCGATAGCCCTTGAAAAACGGCGTGTGACGCCCGCCCTCTTCCTTCGTCAGCACGTACACCTCGCACTCGAACTTCGTGTGCGGGTTGATACTGCCCGGCTTCGCCAGCACCTGGCCCCGCTCGACCTCTTCGCGCTTCGTGCCGCGCAGCAACACGCCCACGTTGTCGCCCGCCTGACCCTGGTCCAGCAGCTTCCGGAACATCTCCACGCCCGTGCAGATCGTCTTCAGCGTGTCCTTCAGACCAATGATCTCGATCTCGTCGTTCACCTTGACGATCCCGCGCTCGATACGTCCCGTCACCACCGTGCCGCGACCCGAAATCGAGAACACATCTTCCACAGGCATCAAAAACGGCTTGTCGATCTGGCGCTCCGGCACCGGAATGTACCGGTCCATCTCCTCCACCAGCTTCACCACCGCCGGAACACCAATCTCCGACGTGTCACCCTCCAGCGCCTTCAGCGCCGAACCAATGATGATCGGCGTGTCATCCCCAGGAAACTTGTACTTCGACAACAACTCCCGAACCTCGAGCTCCACCAGCTCCAGAAGCTCCTTGTCGTCCACCATGTCCGCCTTGTTCATGAACACCACGATGTACGGCACGCCCACCTGCCGCGCCAGCAATATGTGCTCGCGCGTCTGCGGCATCGGGCCATCGGCCGCCGACACCACCAAAATCGCCCCGTCCATCTGCGCCGCGCCCGTGATCATGTTCTTCACGTAGTCCGCATGCCCTGGGCAGTCCACGTGCGCGTAGTGACGCTCCTTCGACTGGTACTCCACATGCGCCGTCGAAATCGTGATCCCCCGCGCCTTCTCTTCAGGCGCCTTGTCAATCTGGTCGTACGCCATGAACGAGCCGCCATGCATCTCCGCCATCACCTTCGTCAACGCCGCCGTCAGCGTCGTCTTGCCGTGATCCACGTGTCCAATCGTCCCCACGTTGACGTGCGGCTTGGTGCGTTCGAATTTCTCTTTTGACATCTGGATGGCCTCCGGCCAGAAATTTCAGCTCTTGATGATCGTGTCGGCAACGTTGTTCGGAACTTCCATGTACCTGGAGAATTCCATCGTAAAAGTGGCCCGCCCCTGGCTCATCGACCGAACAGTCGTCGCGTAGCCGAACATCTCGGCGAGCGGTACCTCGGCCAGCACAGTCTTGCCGGATGGCGTGTCCTCCATGCCCTGGATCTGGCCGCGACGGCGGTTCAGATCGCCGATGACATCGCCCATGTAATCCTCGGGCGTCACGACCTCGACTTTCATGATCGGCTCGAGGATCACTGGCTTCGCCTTGCGAAAGCCGTCCTTGAAACCAAAGATCGACGCCATCCGGAACGAGATCTCGTCCGAGTCGACATCGTGATACGAACCATCGAACAGCGTGACCTTGACGTCGACCACCGGATAGCCGGCGATGACGCCCGTCTCGGCGGCTTCATAGACGCCCTTCTGCACCGCTGGAATGAACTCGCGCGGCACCGTACCACCCACAATGCCGTTGACGAACTCGATGCCCTTGCCCGTTTCGTTCGGCTCGATCTTGAGCCAGACGTGGCCGTACTGGCCGCGGCCACCGGATTGCTTGACGTGCTTGCCTTCTGATTCGACCGAGTTGCGGATCGTCTCGCGATAGGCGACCTGCGGCTTGCCGACATTCGCGTCGACCTTGAACTCGCGCTTCATGCGATCGACGATGATCTCGAGGTGCAGCTCGCCCATTCCCGAGATGATCGTCTGGCCTGATTCCTCGTCGGTATGCACGCGGAACGACGGGTCTTCCTTGGCGAGGCGCTGCAGGGCCATGCCCATCTTTTCCTGATCGACCTTGGTCTTCGGCTCGACCGCCACCGAGATCACGGGGATCGGGATGATCATTCTCTCGAGCGTGATGATCTTCTCGAGATCGCAAAGCGTGTCGCCGGTGGTGACGTCCTTGAGGCCCACGGCCGCAGCGATATCGCCGGCGCGAACTTCCTTGATTTCGGTGCGATCCGAGGCATGCATCTGCAGCAGACGTCCGATCCGCTCCTTGCGGCCCCGGGTTGGAACGTAGACCGTATCGCCCGAGTTCAGCACACCCGAATAGACGCGGAAGAATGTCAGATTGCCGACGAAAGGGTCGTTCAGGATCTTGAATGCCAGCGCCGCGAACGGCTGGTCATCGTCCGCGGTGCGCGTTGACGGTTCACCGTCCTCGCTGAGGCCTTTGGTCGGGGGCATTTCAATCGGCGAAGGCATGAACTCGACCACGGCATCGAGCAGCGCCTGCACACCCTTGTTCTTGAAAGCAGTGCCGCACATGCAAAGCACGATCTCGCTTTTCAGCGAACGCAGCTTCAGGCCACGCTTGATTTCGGCTTCGCTGAGCGTCTCGCCTTCCAGATATTTGTTGAGCAGTTTGTCATCCGCCTCGGCGGCTGCCTCGATCATTCTGGCGCGCAGCTCAGCGGCCTGCCCCGCAAGTGCGGCCGGTACATCGCGATAGGTAAAGTTCATTCCCTGGGTTTCCATGTCCCAGTAGATCGCCTTCATCCGGATCAGATCGACAACCCCTTCGAAGCCGTCCTCAGCGCCGATCGGCAGCTGGATCGGCACGGGATTGGCGCGCAGGCGGGTGCGGATCTGCTCGACGCAGCGCATGAAATCGGCACCGGCGCGATCCATCTTGTTGATGAAGGCAATGCGCGGCACAGCGTAGCGATTCATCTGCCGCCAGACCGTCTCCGACTGGGGCTGCACGCCGGAGACCGCACAGAACAAAGCCACCGCCGAGTCGAGCACGCGCAGCGAACGCTCGACTTCGATCGTGAAATCGACGTGGCCCGGCGTATCGATGATGTTGATGCGATGCTCGGGGAAGTTCTGTTCCATCCCCTTCCAGAAGCAGGTCGTTGCGGCGGAAGTGATCGTGATCCCTCGCTCCTGTTCCTGCTCCATGTAGTCCATCACGGCCGCGCCGTCGTGGACCTCACCGATCTTGTGCGAAACGCCCGTATAGAAAAGAATCCGCTCCGTCGTGGTCGTCTTGCCCGCGTCGATATGCGCGGAAATCCCGATGTTCCGGTAGTGCTCGATTGGGGTGATCCGGGCCATGACTCGTGTGCTGCTGCCTGTGTTCCTGCACGCGCCACGCGCAACCGGCACGCGCACGCGCGCGCCGGAAGGCGACGGCGATCACCAGCGATAGTGCGCGAAGGCTTTGTTGGCTTCGGCCATGCGATGCGTGTCTTCACGCTTGCGCACGGCGGCGCCGCGATTCTCGGCGGCATCCATCAGCTCATGCGCAAGGCGGAATGCCATCGACTTCTCCGAGCGATCGCGCGCGGCTTCGATGACCCAGCGCATCGCGAGCGTCTGGCGGCGCTGTGAGCGCACTTCGACAGGGACCTGATAGGTCGCGCCGCCAACGCGACGGGACTTGACCTCGACTGCGGGCTTGACGTTGTCGAGTGCCTGCGACAGAAGGCCAAGCGCATCATCGCCCTGCTTGCCAGTCTTTTCGGCAATGCGGTCGATCGCACCGTAGATGATCCGTTCCGCGGCGGACTTCTTGCCGCTGTTCATGACGACATTCATGAATTTGGCGAGCATGTCACTCTTGAATTTGGGGTCCGGCAGGATATGGCGAACCGGGGCTTGAGCACGACGGGACATTGCTGACGCTCCTGACTATTCTATTTCTTAGGCCGCTTGGCGCCGTACTTCGAACGGCTCTGCCTGCGGTCGTTGACGCCCGCACAGTCGAGCGTGCCACGCACGGTGTGATAGCGCACACCGGGAAGATCCTTGACGCGGCCGCCGCGAATCAGCACGACCGAGTGCTCCTGCAGGTTGTGACCCTCGCCGCCGATGTACGAGGAGACCTCGTAGCCATTGGTCAGGCGGACGCGGCAGACCTTGCGCAGCGCGGAATTCGGCTTCTTGGGTGTGGTCGTGTAGACGCGCGTGCAGACGCCGCGCTTCTGTGGCGACGCGCCCAGTGCGGGAACCTTGGTTTTTTCAGCAGGGACTCGGCGCGGTGACCGAATAAGCTGACCGGTTGTGGCCATGCGATCTCCAGACTCGTAACAACTACAAAGGAGCCGGGCGCATGCCATCGTTCGTGGAACCCGCCAAAACATCCTGCCGCAGCAGGAGAACACGGGATCGACGACCGACAACCCCGCGACTGGCTGTGGCCCTGCGACGCTAAAGAGCACGCCGCCGTTTACCGGTTTTCGGTCTTGCGACAGGTCCCGGAAAGGCCGCGCAGTTTAGGGAGCGGTCTGAACACTGTCAACGCCCATGGACGCCCGCTCTGAGTCCCGTCGCCTCCCTCGTGTCGGAGTCGCCGCGAATTCGGCTCGCGCAAGTGTTTGACATAAATGCATAAATCTACATCGCGCCGCTGGATTCACTGGGGGCGCGCGCTGCAAATTCGCGCTACTCTTACAACCAATGGCACCCCACCGAACCGGATCGATTGCGCCTCTGTTCGCGCTGCTGACGCTTGCAACGCTGGCCGCCTGTACCGGCAAGCCCCCGGAAGCGGACGCTGACCTTGCAATGGATGGAGCCGAACGGGCGCTTGCCGCACTGCCTGGGGTAGAAGTCGTCGCGGTCGATGCCGACCGCGAGAAAGTCACGATCCGCGACCTGCGCACCGGCGCGCTCTCGGTGATCAGCCTCAATGAAGCAACCGCCGAGGCGATGCGTCAGGAACCGACGCCGATCGAGACGCCGGCTGCGGCTGAGCCGGTTCTGCAAGCGGAGGCTCTGCCAGAGGTTGCAGAAAGCCCGCCCGAAACGACTATGGAACCCGCCATTGAGCGCGACCGCCAGGGACGCATCTCCCGCATCGACGGGCCCGGCTATTCGGTACAGCGCGTTACACGTGCCGAAAGCCGCAGCACACGCGCCGAGAGCGGCGGTGCCGTTAGCACCCCCAGCGCCGCCGCCGGCGAACGCCGGCGCCTCGATGCCGTCGTCTGCGGTGCGGGCCAGAGTCTCGAGATCAACGGCGCAGAGATCCGCTCCAGCGCAGCGGGCGTAGTGGCCCTGAACGGGTGCCGCCTGACGCTGTCGAACTCGCGGATCATTGCCGGAAACTGGGGCCTGATCGTGAACGAAGGCGCGACCGTACGGCTCGACAACACTGTTGTCGAGGGCGCCGCCGGATCCCTGGATGTTTATCCGGGTGGCACCCTGGCGGCCTGGGCTTCGACGTTCCGCGGTGCAATTGGCCGGCCGCTCGACTCAAGCGGCTTTCGAGATCTCGGCGGTAACCTCTTCGAGTGACAGCCTCCAATCGGCACCCTCGCGCCGCCATTACGCGGCGCGAGGGAGTTCTGATCAGGGAGCGTCGTCGAGAGAAATCACGCCTAGCGGGGCGCCGCCACCGACTGCGTCGCGCGCAGCAATCGTGTACACGCCGCTGTTGGCGACGGTGATTGCTGCCGGCCCGATGGCGGGAGTCTTGGAACCAGCTGCAGTCACGACCACGTCGTATGCACCCGCCGTCAGACTCACATAGCCCGTCGTCGCTTTGAAGGGGACGGCGGTGAACGCAGGCGCTGCAGCCTGTATCGAGGCGCCAGGCGCTACAACGTACAGGTCCACCGGGCCTGCGGCAGGAGAAGCGTGGATGATCCGGACCTTTGCCTGGGTGGCAATTCGACGTCGGTTCTCTGTCAGCACCAGCGGTTCAATCGTCGCGAGCGTCCCGACCGCCAGCACCGAATACTCCTGACCGGCAACAAATGCCGGATTCGCGTCGATGACGATCGCACCCGGGTTACCTGCAGCCGTCACCTTGATGTTGTAGCTACCGCCGGGAACGCTGACGAATGGCGTGACGTCACGGAACGACAAGCCGGCGACCAGAGGCTGGGCAAAGTTGTTGTTCACGACAATATCCACAGCGGGCGCATCCGGTGAGGCATGAACAACGCGCACAGCGGCCGGAGTGGCACGATCAAGAATATTCAATTTGCTGCCGCTGGTGGTGGTCGCCAGTAGACTGATCGGCGCACTCCCGGTCGAGGTGTTCTGCACTGCGGCTATCAACAGATCACCGCCGGCGTCCAGCTGCACCGTTCCGGAGTCGAAGACCACCGTGCCGGGCGTGCCGGCAGGCGTCACGCGAATCTGATAAGCGCCTGCCGGCACACTGACCGGACCAAAACTCTCCTTGAAGGAGAACGTGCCGGCGGGTGCAGTCGAGGCGAGGTTGGCGCCGGGAGTGGTCACGTAGACCGCGACGCGCGGCGCATTCGGTGCCGCGTGCACCACCTGCAGGCGAACCGACCCGGCAGCGACGGGCGAAACATCCCGAGAGATCACCAGCGGTTCAATCGATGCCACCGCACCGACAGCCAGTACCGCGGTTCGGCTGCCCGGAGTCAGCGGCAGCTGTGCGGGCCCGATTACGGTAGGTCTGGCAGTGCCGGGCAATACGCCACGGACCACCAGGCTCCCCGGACCACCTGTGACAATCTGATTTGGTACCGCCTGGCGAAAATCGAGGTTTCGCGCCAGCGAAAATCCGTTGAGATCGATATCGACGGCTGGGGCATCAGGCGAAGCATGAATGACGCTCAGCTCAGCCGTGCCGGCTGTGGGATCAGGGTTATCGCTGCCGCCGCATGCGACAAGGCCAAGAGCAAGGCCAAGAGCAGTGACGGTGAGCGCCATCGTGCGCGTTACATATTTCATGAATCCAATCTCCTGTTGCTGTCTGGACGGGGATCCGTTTCCCCTGCCCGCCCTATCGACCGCAACAGAATTTCAGATTCAGGTGATCAGAAAAGATTTCCGGGCCATCACGTGATGCGTGCCACCACCACCACCCGCCGGCGATCCGAGACCACCACACCGCCCGGTTTCTCCAATGTCACGGCGAACAGCTGCGGGGAGCCGACCGGTAGCGCTGCACGAATCGGTATCACCACTTCCTGCTCCTGATTGCCGGAATCAAAGACGCCACCATCGATCGGATAGCGCGCATCGCGACGCCCATCGAATATCCACAATTGATACTGCTCCAGTGCAGGATCGTTGCGGCGCAATCCGGTGAAGCGCAGATAGCCTTCCTGGCGATTCGCATCCCAGACCACATCACCGCGAACTTGTGATCCAGCAGAATCGCCACCAGACGACCAGTTGCGCCGCAACAAGAAGCGCTGGCTGGCAAGCAGGCGATTGCGCAGCTCTGCAGGCGTGGGAGTCGAATCCTCGACAGCAGATCTCGGCTCACGCTCAAGAGCCTCGGTGCGGCGCGCCGAATCCACCGCCGGGTCGGCACCGGGCGGCGCATTCTGTGCCGCAAGCGATGCAGACTCTTGCGCCGACCCCATACTTTCAACCGAGTCGGTTGGTGCTGGCCAGAGCAGTAGCGCCGCGACGCCGGCCGCCAGGGCACCTGCGAAAAAACCCTGCCAGGCGGGTCGGCCGGGCGCGGCGACGGCAACCGACGCTGCAGGCCGGTCTCTTGCGCGACGTACTGTCAGTGTGGACGGATGACGCAGCGGCGCAAAGTAACGCTCCGCGGCCTGCGCGGCCCGCTCGGCCTGCAACCTTGGGAGCGGCTCATCCAGCCTGGGTCGGGACAGATCGATGGCCGCCGCCGCGCGCTCGAAACTATCATCGACTCGGATGCCATGGCTACCCAGCATCCGCTCAAGTTCGAGCTCTTCTTCGACGCTGAGGCCGAGCACTGCCCGATCAACAGCGAGCTCCAACAGGCGTGCGCGCTCGACTTCCGACAAGTTCATCGTTCTTCTCCGGATCCGGTCGCGGATATCCCGAGCGCCTGCCGGACCTTGATCAAGCCGCGCCTGATCAGCGTCTTTACGGTGCCAAGCGGCACCCCTTCGCGGGCCGCGATTTCCTCGTGCGTGAGTCCAAGTGAGACCGCAAGGAGAATCAGATGCTGCTGAGAACTGGGCAGTGTCTGCAATGCTCGCTCCGCCAGCAGCGCCTCCGCACTCCTCTCCAGGTGGGGACTGCGGCCATCGATCATGTACGCGCTGTCACCATCAAGGAGATCAGAAGACGTCACTTCGCGGGCCGCGCGGCGACGTGAGGCACGGCTGCGGTCAATCAGGCGTCGTCGGGCAATCATCATGATGAACATCGGTTCCGACATTCGCGTCCGGTCAAAGCGGGGCGCACTGCGCCAGATATCGAGAAAAATCTCCTGAACGGCGTCCTCAGCGTCTGCGCGATTCAATGACCGGCGTAGCGCGAGAGCCCAGAGCATCCCGCCATAGGTATCGATGACGCGCCGGATTGCGTCCGGGTCGCCCCGCGCGACCTCCGCCAATATCTCGGAACTGCCCGTTGACCGATCCCCCTCAATGCCCGTCAGCGACGCCGGACGAGCGTCCGCATATCTCGGCGCCGTAGTGGGATCTTCGCTGGTCAATTTCATCGCTCGTTAGGGGTCAGGACGCTCTTGGCAGACACTATCGCCGGCCGGCGTCATTTGGATTCAACCCGCGCCGCGTTCCACCTGCTGCCAGGCCAGACGGGCAAAGAGGCCGACATTGCTGGCCGCCTGCTCGGCATTGGCCGAGGACGCCGTGCCGCGCGCCAGTCGGCCCCGGATGCCGTGCAGAATCGCGGCAAACCGGAACAGATTGTAGGCGATGTAAAACTCATAGTTCGGGATGCCGTCTCTACCGGTTCTCGCGCAGTACGCAGCAACATACTGTCGTTCCGACGGCAGTCCGAGTGCGGCAAGATCTGCGCCTGCCAGCCCGGTGACGATCGTCGGCGGCACGCGATACATCATCGCGTGGTAGGTGAAATCCGCCAGCGGATGCCCCAGGGTCGACAGTTCCCAGTCGAGCACCGCGATGACATGCGGCTCGATCGGATGGAATACCAGGTTGTCACAACGAAAGTCGCCATGGACCAGCGTGGTCTCATCGCCAGGTGGAATGTTCTGCGGCAGCCAGTCGATAAGCCGGTCAAGCCATTCGTCGCGGCCGGCCTGCTCGTCCTGCTGATACTGCCGCGACCAGCGCGCGATCTGGCGCGCGAAATAATTGCCCGGGCGTCCGAACTCGGCCAGCCCGATCGCAGCCGGGTCAAGGCTGTGCAGCCGCGCAATCGTCGCGTTCATCGCGTCGAAATAGGCAGCGCGGTCAACAACGGGTAGCGTCTCCAGGCGCGCGTCCCAGAAAATTCTGCCGTCAACGAACTCCATGACGTAGAACGGGGTACCGACCACACCGGAGTCCTCGCACATCACCAGGGCGGCCGGCACCGGAAAGCCCACGCGCCCAAGCGCCGAGATCACCGCGAACTCGCGCTCAATGGCGTGTGCGCCCTTCAACAGCTCGCCCGAAGGCTTGCGCCGCAGTACGTAGTCGCGCTCAGGCGTGCTCAGACGATAGGTCGGATTCGACTGGCCGCCGCTGAACTGCTGCAGCTGACAGGGCCCGCGAAAGCCGGCGAGGTTCTGCCGCAGCCAGCACTCCAGCGCGACGACATCGAGCGCTGGCGCGGTACTCACGTCCCGCCGGATCGCCGGGTCCAGTCGCGCTGCAGACGCCGCGCCAGTGACCAGCGATGCACTTCGCTCGGCCCGTCGTAGATCCGGAACGCCCGGATCTCGCGGAACACCTGCTCGACGATCGTATCGCGCGTAATGCCCAGACCCCCGAGCACCTGTACGCAGCGGTCGGCGACGCGAAACAGCGCCTCCGACACCGCCACCTTCGTCATGCTCGATTCGCGTGTGCCGCGCTGGCCGGCGTCGAGCACGCCGGCGCACCAGTCGATCATCAGTTCTGCCTGCTGCAACTCGATCTCATTGTCCGCCAGCATGAAGCCGACACCTTCGTGTTCGACCAGCGTCTTACCGAACGCCTGGCGCCGACATGCGTAGTCGACGGCGATGTCCTGCGCGCGCTGCGCCGCGCCGTGCCAGCGCATGCAGTGCGTCAGTCGCGCCGGAGCGAGTCGCAGTTGCGCATAGCGAAAGCCCTGATGCAGCTCGCCGAGAATTCGCGATTCCGGCACGCGCAACCCGACCAGCGCCATGACGGCGTGGCCGCCCGGCATGGACGTATCCAGCGTGTCGAGTACGCGTTCTATGCGGATCGCCGGATCATCGAGGTCGACCAGGAACATCGTCGCGCCGGACTCGCTGGTCCGCGCCATGACGATGCCAAACGTGGCGCCGTCCGCGCCGCTGATCAGCCACTTGCGTCCGTCGATCTGCCAGCCGTCACCGATCTTTACCGCGCGCGTCTGCAGCATCTGCGGATCGGATCCGGCGCCCCCGTCGGGCTCTGTCATCAGGAACGCCGAACGCACCTGCGCGGCCACGAGCGGCTGCAGATACCGCGCGCGCTGCGCAGCGTTGGCAACCTTGTGCAGCAGGAACATGTTGCCCTCGTCGGGCGCCATGACATTGAGTGCAACGGGTCCGAGCGGCGAATAGCCGGCCGCCCGCAGCACGCGTGCCGTATCGCGATGCGAAAGGTGCTCGCCGTCGACAATATGGGGCGCAATGAGTTTGGCCGCACGGGCCTGCTCACGCAGTTCCGCGACCAGGTCGAACGACGGGCCGTGCGGGCCAAGCCGCGAATCCCGCTCGGCGGGAATCACGTGTTCGCGAACGAAGCCCTCGACGCGCGCCACCAGCGCCGCCACCGGATCATCAGTTGCGGCGGGGGTGGTCACCAGCGTGCGCTGCGACGAGGCGGGCGGCGGGCAGCGTCAGCTGCCCGCTTCCTCGCCCACGCTGGCGTTGTCCTCGATCTCGACCACGGTGCCGCCGACGTCCATGTAGCTGCGGCCCGGTTCGCTATTGGATCGACGCCGGTGAGCGTGGGCTGCGAAGCCCGTACCCGCCGGAATCAAACGACCCACGATGACGTTTTCCTTCAGGCCCCGCAGATCGTCCTTGAGGCCCCGAACCGCGGCTTCGGTCAGCACGCGCGTGGTCTCCTGGAACGATGCCGCCGAAATGAACGACTCCGTCGCCAGCGATGCCTTGGTGATGCCGAGCAGCACCGGCGTCAGCGACGCGGACTGTTTGTTTTCGGCGCGGGTGCGATCGTTGATTTCGAGTGCCCGCGACCGGTCGAGCTGCTCGCCCTTGAGCAGCGCGGTGTCGCCCGGCACTTCAACCTCGACCTTCCGCAGCATCTGCCGGATGATGACTTCGATGTGCTTGTCGTTGATCTTGACGCCCTGCAGTCGGTAGACGTCCTGGATCTCGCGCACCAGATAGTTGGCCAGCGATTCGATGCCCTGCAGGCGCAGGATGTCATGCGGGTTCGGTTCGCCGTCGGCGATCACTTCGCCGCGGGTCACCTGTTCGCCCTCGAACACGTTGAGCTGGCGCCACTTCGGAATCAGCTCCTCGTAACGCTCGCTCTTCTCGTCCACGATTACGAGCCGCCGCTTGCCCTTGGTCTCCTTGCCAAAGCTGACCGTCCCGCTCTTCTCGGCGAGGATCGCCTGCTCCTTCGGCTTGCGAGCCTCGAACAGATCGGCGACACGGGGCAGTCCACCGGTGATGTCACGGGTCTTGGACGACTCCTGCGGAATACGCGCAATGATGTCGCCGACCGAGACCTTGGCGCCGTCGCCGAGGCTGATCAACGCGCCCGAAGGCAGCGTGTAGACCGCCGGCAGATCCGTGTTCGCAAACGGCACTTCCTTGCCCTTCGCGTTGACGAGCGAGATCGTCGGGCGCAGTTCCTTGCCGCCGCGCTGCTTCGGGTCGAGCACCACGACCGAAGACAGACCGGTCACGTCGTCGACCTGGGTCGTGATCGTCAACCCGTCGACGAAGTCCTGGAACTTCAGGAAACCGGCAACTTCGGTCACGACCGGGTGAGTGTGCGGATCCCAAGTCGCAACGGTCTGCCCCGCTGCAACGGTTGCGCCTTCCTTGCCGCTGATCTGCGCGCCGTATGGAATCTTGTAGCGCTCACGCTCGCGCCCAAACTCATCGACGACCCCGATCTCACCAGAGCGCGATACCGCGACCAGATAGCCCTTCTCGTGCTCGACCGTCTTGATGTTGTGGAAACGCAGCATGCCCTTGTTACGCACTTCGACGCTCGAGCTTGCTGCAGCACGCGAGGCCGCGCCACCAATGTGGAACGTACGCATGGTCAGCTGCGTGCCCGGCTCACCGATCGACTGAGCGGCCATGACTCCCACCGCTTCGCCGATGTTGATGATCCGTCCACGCGCCAGGTCACGCCCGTAACAGGTCGCGCAGACACCGTAGCGCGTGCGGCAGGTAATCGGCGAGCGCACCAGCACCTGGTCCACGCCTTCCTGTTCGAGCAGCAGCACACCCGCTTCGTCGAGCAGCGTTCCGGCCGGCAGCAGCACCGTGCTCTTCGAGCCGGGCTTGATGACGTCATCGACGATCACCCGCCCGAGTACCCGCTCACCCAGGCCTTCAACGACGTCGCCACCCTCGACCAGCGGGTTCATCGTCAGACCCTCGGACGTACCGCAATCAGGCTCGGTCACAACAAGGTCCTGCGCCACGTCGACAAGCCTGCGGGTCAGGTAGCCCGAGTTCGCAGTCTTGAGTGCCGTATCCGCCAGCCCCTTGCGAGCGCCGTGGGTCGAGATGAAGTACTGCAGGACGTTGAGGCCCTCGCGAAAGTTCGCCGTGATCGGCGTCTCGATGATCGAGCCGTCGGGCTTCGCCATCAGGCCGCGCATGCCGGCGAGCTGGCGGATCTGCGCAGCGCTGCCGCGGGCGCCCGAGTCCGCCATCATGAAGATCGAATTGAACGACTTCTGCTTCTGCTTCTGGCCCTGCGAATCGACCGCATCTTCGGTGCCGAGCTTGTCCATCATCGCCTTGGCGACCTGGTCGTTGGCCCGTGACCAGATGTCGACAACCTTGTTGTAGCGCTCACCGTTCGTGACGAGACCGGAGGCGTACTGGTCCTGGATCTCCTTGACTTCACGATCCGCGGCAGCAACCAGCTTGGTCTTCTGCTCCGGAATCACGATGTCGTCGATACCGAAGGACACCGATGACCGGGTCGCGTAATGGAAGCCCGTGTACATCAGGCGGTCGGCATAGACCACCGTGTCCTTGAGGCCAAGCACGCGATAGCAGGCGTTGATCGTTCCGGAAATGGTCTTCTTCGTCATGTCCTGGTTGACGATGTCGAAAGACAGACCGTCGGGAAGGATGTCCGACAACAGCGCGCGACCCACCGTAGTGGCCACGCGTCGACGACTGACGATCTTCTCGCTGCCGACGATCTTCACTTCGCGAACGCGAACTGTCACGCGCGCCTGCAGATCGACCTCGCGAGTCTCATAGGCACGATGAACTTCCTTGACGTCGGAGAAGACCATGCCTTCGCCCTTGGCGCCAATGCGCTCGCGGGTCATGTAATAAAGGCCGAGCACGACGTCCTGCGACGGCACGATGATCGGATCGCCATTGGCTGGCGACAGGATGTTGTTCGTCGACATCATCAAGGCACGGGCTTCGAGCTGTGCTTCGAGCGACAGCGGCACGTGCACGGCCATCTGGTCGCCGTCGAAGTCGGCATTGAACGCCGTGCAAACCAGCGGATGCAGCTGAATGGCCTTGCCTTCGATCAGCACTGGCTCGAACGCCTGGATGCCGAGACGGTGCAGGGTCGGTGCGCGGTTCAGCAGCACCGGATGCTCGCGGATCACCTCTTCGAGGATGTCCCAGACCTCCGGGCCCTCGCGCTCGACCAGCCGCTTAGCTGCCTTGATCGTCGACGCGTCGCCGCGCAGCTGCAGCTTCTGGAAGATGAACGGCTTGAAAAGCTCGAGCGCCATCTTCTTCGGCAGACCGCACTGGTGCAGGCGCAGAGTCGGGCCGACCACGATGACCGAACGACCGGAGTAATCGACACGCTTGCCGAGCAGGTTCTGGCGGAACCGGCCCTGCTTGCCCTTGATCATGTCGGCGAGCGACTTCAGTGGGCGCTTGTTGGTGCCGGTGATCGCGCGGCCACGACGACCGTTGTCGAGCAGCGCATCGACGGCTTCCTGCAGCATGCGCTTTTCGTTGCGGACAATGATGTCCGGCGCATTGAGCTCGAGCAGCCGGCGCAGCCGGTTGTTGCGGTTGATGACGCGACGGTAGAGGTCGTTGAGGTCCGAGGTCGCAAAGCGGCCACCATCGAGCGGCACCAGCGGACGCAGGTCCGGCGGCAGCACGGGCAGCACGGTCAGCACCATCCACTCGGGCTTGTTACCCGACTCGATGAACGATTCGACGAGCTTCAGACGCTTGGACAGGCGCTTGAGTTTTGTCTCTGATGCGGTGGCCAGCATGTCCTCGCGGATCTTGACGAGCTCGGCCTTCAGATCGATCGACTTCAGCAGTTCATGTACCGCCTCGGCGCCCATTCGTGCATCGAACTCGTCGCCATGTGCCTCGATCGCCTCGAGGTACATCTCGTCGGTCAACAACTGGCCGCGCTGCATCGGCGTCATGCCCGGGTCGATGACCACAAACGCTTCGAAATACAGCACGCGCTCGATCTCGCGCAGCGTCATGTCGAGCATCAGGCCGATTCGCGACGGCAGGGACTTCAGGAACCAGATGTGCGCGGTCGGGCTCGCGAGGTCGATGTGGCCCATGCGCTCGCGGCGCACCTTGGACTGCGTGACCTCGACACCGCACTTCTCGCAGACGACGCCGCGATGCTTGAGACGCTTGTACTTGCCGCACAGGCACTCATAGTCCTTCACCGGCCCGAAGATCTTCGCGCAGAAGAGCCCGTCGCGTTCCGGCTTGAACGTGCGGTAGTTGATCGTTTCGGGCTTCTTAACCTCGCCGAACGACCAGGACTTGATCATCTCGGGCGATGCGAGCCCGATCTTGATCGAGTCGAAATGCTCGACCGGAGCGTGCTGCTTGAACAACTTCAGTAGGTCTTTCATATATTCACCTCAATCCTGTTCGAGCTCGATATTGATGCTGAGCGAACGGATCTCCTTGACCAGAACGTTGAAGCTTTCGGGCATGCCCGCATCCATCTGGTGATTGCCGTCGACGATGCTCTTGTACATCTTCGTGCGACCGTTCACGTCGTCGGACTTGACCGTCAGCATTTCCTGCAGCGTGTAGGCAGCGCCATAGGCCTCGAGCGCCCAGACTTCCATCTCGCCGAAGCGCTGACCGCCAAACTGCGCCTTGCCACCGAGCGGCTGCTGGGTGACCAGCGAGTACGGTCCGGTGGAACGGGCATGCATCTTGTCGTCGACCAGATGGTTCAGCTTCAGCATGTACATGTAGCCGACCGTGACGTCGCGCTCAAAGCGCTCGCCGGTGCGACCGTCGTACAGCTGCGTCTGGCCGGACAGCGGCAGATCCGCGAGCGCCAGCAGACCCTTGATCTCGGCTTCGCTCGCGCCGTCGAACACCGGAGTGGCAATGGGCACGCCGCGCGACAGATTGCGGGCGAGTTCCACGACTTCGGCATCGCTCAGTGACGCGATGTTCTCTTTCTGTCCACCGCTCTCGTTGTAGACCCGGGTGATGAAGCCGCGCAGCTCGCCGACGGCGGCCTGCTGCTCGACCATCCTGCCGATCTTGAGTCCGATACCCTTCGCCGCCCAGCCCAGATGCGTCTCGAGCACCTGACCGACGTTCATTCGTGAGGGCACGCCCAGTGGATTCAGCACGATGTCGACCGGCGTGCCATCCGCGAGGAACGGCATGTCCTCAACCGGCACGATCGTCGAGATCACGCCCTTGTTCCCATGGCGACCCGCCATCTTGTCGCCAGGCTGTACACGACGCTTCACCGCGAGGTACACCTTGACCATCTTCAACACGCCCGGCGCCAGATCATCGCCGGCTGTGATCTTGGCCTTCTTGTCGTCGAGCTTCTTGTCGAACATTTTCCGCTGCGCCTTCAGGCGCTCGGACGTGGCCTCGAGCGCCGCATTGGCGTCCTCGCCATCGAGACGAATCTCGAACCATTGATCACGCGGCAGCCCATCCAGATACTCGGCAGTGATCGCGGTGCCGCTCTTGAGGCGGTTCGGACCGCCAGCCGCAGCGGTGCCGATCAGCAGCGAGCGGACCCGCTGGAACATGTCGTCCTCGAGAATGCGCTGCTGGTCGCCGAAGTCCTTGCGGACCCGCTCGATCTCGGCCTTCTCGATCGACAGGGCCCGGCTGTCCTTGTCGACGCCATCGCGCGTGAACACGCGCACGTCGATAACGGTGCCGTCCATGCCCGGCGGCACGCGCAGGGACGTGTCTTTGACGTCGCTGGCCTTCTCGCCGAAGATCGCCCGCAGCAGCTTCTCTTCCGGGGTCAGCTGCGTCTCGCCCTTCGGGGTGACCTTGCCGACCAGGATGTCTGCGGCGCGCACCTCTGCGCCAATGAACGCGATGCCTGCCTCGTCGAGCTTGGCGAGCGCGGTGTCGCCGACGTTGGGGATGTCGGCAGTGATTTCCTCGGGGCCCAGCTTGGTGTCGCGGGCCACGCATGTCAGCTCCTCGATGTGGATCGTCGTGAAGCGATCCTCCTGCACGACGCGCTCCGAGATCAGGATCGAATCCTCAAAGTTGTAGCCGTTCCAGGGCATAAACGCGACCAGCATGTTCTGGCCGAGCGCGAGTTCGCCGAGATCGGTTGACGGGCCATCCGCCAGCACATCACCGCGCTCGATCTTGTCGCCCGCATTCACCAGCGGCCGCTGATTGATACAGGTGTTCTGGTTCGAACGCGTGTACTTGGTCAGGTTGTAGATGTCGACACCCGGCTCCGCGGCCGTGGTCTCACCGTCATCGACCCGAACCACAATCCGCGATGCGTCCACCGAATCGACAATGCCGCCGCGCCGCCCGATCACGGTAACGCCGGAATCGATCGCCACGGGACGCTCCATGCCGGTGCCTACCAGCGGCGTTTCCGCGCGCAGCGTCGGAACCGCCTGGCGTTGCATGTTGGAGCCCATCAGCGCGCGGTTCGCGTCGTCATGCTCGAGGAACGGAATCAACGAAGCGGCTACCGAGACGATCTGCTTCGGCGAGACGTCCATGTAGTTGATGCGATCCTTCGGCATCAGCGTGAACTCGTTCTGGTACCGGCACGAGACCAGTTCCTCCACGAGTTCGCGCTTCGATCCGAGATCCGCATTGGCCTGGGCGATTGCATAGTCGCCTTCCTCGATCGCCGACAGGAAGTCGATCTGATCCGTCACGCGGCCGTTCTCGACGCGCCGATACGGCGTCTCGAGGAAGCCATACTGGTTTGTGCGCGCATAGACGGACAATGAATTGATCAGACCGATGTTCGGACCTTCCGGCGTTTCGATCGGGCACACCCGCCCGTAGTGCGTCGGATGCACGTCGCGAACTTCGAAGCCGGCACGCTCGCGTGTCAGGCCGCCTGGGCCCAGCGCCGATACGCGCCGCTTGTGGGTAACTTCCGACAGCGGGTTGTTCTGGTCCATGAACTGCGACAGCTGCGAGGATCCGAAGAACTCCTTGACCGCCGCCGCCACCGGCTTGGCGTTGATCATTTCCTGGGGCATCAGCGGTTCGCTCTCGGCGATCGTCAGACGCTCCTTGACCGCGCGCTCGACGCGCACGAGCCCTACCCGGAACGCGTTCTCGGCCATTTCACCAACCGAACGCACGCGCCGATTGCCGAGATGATCGATGTCATCGACGCCGCCTTCACCGTTGCGGATCGAGATCAGAACCTTCAGCACTTCGAGGATGTCTTCCTTCGAAAGCACGCCGCTGCCAAGAATCTCGCTGCGACCCACGCGGCGATTGAACTTCATCCGGCCGACGGCTGAAAGATCGTAGCGCTCGTCGTTGAAAAACAGATTCGTGAAAAGATTCTCTGCCGCATCCTTGGTCGGCGGCTCGCCGGGACGCATCATCCGGTAGATCTCGACGAGCGCCTCGAGCCGCATCTTGGTCGGGTCAATGCGCAGCGTGTCGGAAATGTACGCGCCGCGATCCAGGTCGTTGGTATAGAGCGTGCGCAGTTCCGTGATGCCGGCTTCGATGACTGCCTCGACCGAGGCAGCCGTCAGCACTTCGTTGGCCTTGGCGATGATCTCACCGGTGTCGGTGTTGACGACGTCGTGCGCGAGAACCTTGCCGTACATGTAGTCCCGCGGCACGGTCAGCTTCTTGACGCCCGCTTCCTCGAGCTGACGCACATGGCGCGCCGTGATGCGCCGGCCTTCCTCGACCACAAGCTCATCGCCGATCCGGATCTCGAACCGCGCGGTCTCGCCACGCAGGCGCTGCGGCACGAGCTCGAGTGCGGCCTCTTCCTCGCTGATGAAGAACGTGTTCTTGTCGAAGAACAGATCGAGGATCTCGGTTTCGTTCATGCCGAGGGCGCGCAGGATGATCGTCACCGGCAGCTTGCGCCGCCGGTCGATACGCGCGAACACGCAATCCTTGGCATCGAACTCGAAGTCGAGCCAAGAACCGCGGTAAGGAATGATCCGCGCCGAGAACAACAGCTTGCCCGAGGAGTGGGACTTGCCTCGATCATGGTCAAAGAACACGCCCGGGCTGCGGTGCAGCTGCGAGACGATCACGCGCTCGGTGCCGTTGATCACGAACGTGCCGTTGTCGGTCATCAGCGGCAGTTCGCCGAGGTAGACCTCCTGTTCGCGAACGTCCTTGATGGGCTTCTTTGCGCCAGTGGCTTCCTTGTCGTAGACAACCAGCCGCACCTTGACGCGCAGCGGCGCAGCATAGGTCAGGCCGCGGAGCTGGCACTCCTTGACGTCGAATACCGGCTCACCGAGCCGATAGCTGACGTACTCCAGGATCGCGTTACCGGAGTAACTGCTGATCGGGAACACCGACTTGAACGCGGCATGCAGCCCGATGTCGCCGCGGTTCGCTTCAGCCTTCTCGGTCTGGAGGAACTGACGATACGAATCGAGCTGAATTGCTAGCAGGTACGGCGTCTGGAGAATGCTCGCCTGCTTGCCGAAGTTCTTGCGGATGCGCTTCTTCTCAGTGAAGGAGTACGCCATCTGACACCTCTGGAATCAATAGAAACACGCGCAGCAACAGATATCCCGGGTCAAGCGACCCGGGACACCCGCGCTGCGTGTTGTGATCGACGGAGAAAGCGCACGTGGATTACTTGATCTCCACTTTCGCGCCCACATCCTCAAGCTTCTTCTTCATGCCGTCGCTATCCGCCTTCGACACGGCTTCTTTGACCGTGCTCGGGGCGCCTTCGACGAGGTCCTTGGCTTCCTTGAGCCCCAGGCCTGTCAGTTCGCGCACAACCTTGATGACTCCGACCTTCTTGTCGGCCGGGTATTCCTTGAGAATGACCGTGAACTCGGTCTGCTCTTCAACAGGCGCAGCCGGCGCCGCAGCGCCGCCAGCGGCAACCATCGCCACCGGCGCGGCTGCAGTCACGTTGAACTTCTTCTCCATGTCGGAGATCAGGTCAACGACTTCGAGCACGCTCATCTTGGAAATTGCGTCGAGGATATCGTCCTTGGAAACAGCCATTTAATTAACTCCAAAAAATATTTAACAAGTTCAGGCGCCAGCCGCTTGCTTCTGATCGCCCTTCTTCTGCTCAGCAAGGGCGGCGATCGTGCGAACGAGCTTGGTATGCGGAGCGGCTACCGTTCTCACGAACTTCTCGATCGGAGCCTTGAGCACGCCCAAGAGCATCGACAGAGCCTGATCGCGAGTCGGCAGTGACGCGATCTTCTCCAGATCCCGTCCCGGCAGCACGCTGCCGCCGAGGGAAAGGAGAGTCGCGACCAGCTTGTCGTTGGTCTTCGCGAAGTCCTTGACCACGCGCGCAGCCGCGCCCGGATCATCCTTCGAGAAAGCCAGCAACAGCGGACCCTTCAGATGGGACCCGATCGGCTCGAACACCGTACCGGCCACGGCCCTGCGGGCGAGCGTGTTCTTTACGACACGCATGTAAACGCCTTTGGACCGCGCCTCGGCACGAAGCTGAGTCATCTGTGTGACCGTCAACCCGCGGTACTCTGCCGCCACCACGGATTGCGCGGTCGCAGCGACTTTCGCCACTTCGTCTACCAACGCTTTCTTGTCTTCTAGGTTCAAAGCCACTTTGTTATTGCCTCAGTTCCTGAAGATCATCTTCTACTTCAAACACCCGGTCCGCTTGCGCGGGCCGGCCCATGTTGACGATGACCTTCAACCGAGGACGATCCTCGTTTGAGAAGCACACCGTCTGCGCAGGCTGCACCGATTAAGGAGTCCACCGGTTTCCCGGCTCCTCCGCCTGCGGTCTTCGACGAAACAGCTGCGCCCGTGCGCAACTGCCCGCTTCAATCAACTCTTTCGTTCAACCTTCCAGCGACGACTGATCGATCACGACTCCCGGCCCCATCGTCGATGAGACCGTGACCCGCTTCAGATAAATGCCCTTGGACGTCGCTGGCTTGGCCTTCTGCAGGTCTGCCAGCAGCGCTTGCAGATTCTCGATGAGCTGCTGCGGCTCGAAGCTCGCCTTGCCCAGCATGCAGTGCACAATGCCACCCTTGTCAACGCGATAGCGGACCTGGCCGCTCTTGGCATTCTTGACCGCACCGGCGACGTCCGGGGTCACGGTGCCGACTTTCGGGTTGGGCATCAGGCCGCGCGGCCCGAGAATCTGGCCGAGCTGCCCCACCACACGCATCGCATCCGGGCTTGCGATCACAACGTCGAAGTTGAGTTCGCCCTTCTTGACCTGCTCGGCAAGGTCCTCGAGGCCGACGATGTCAGCGCCGGCGGCCTTCGCAGCGTCCACATTCTTGCCTGACGTGAACACTGCAACGCGGACGCTCTTGCCGATGCCGTGCGGCAGCACGGTCGAACCGCGCACCTGCTGATCGGACTTGGCGGCATCGATGCCGAGGTTCACAGCGACGTCGACCGACTCGTTAAACTTCGCCTTCGCGAGCTCGCGGACAATCCGAAACGCTTCGGCAGCCGGATAGGACTTCCCGGGCTGCAGCTGTGAGCTCCAGGATTTCATGCGCTTTGCAACAGCCGGCATTTCAGACTCCCTCCACATCGACGCCCATCGAGCGCGCGCTGCCAGCGATCGTTCGCACAGCAGCGTCCAGATCAGCCGCGGTCAGATCCGGCTGCTTCATCTTGGCGATTTCCTCGAGCTGCTGGCGCGAGATCTTGCCGACCTTCGCGGTGTGCGGCGTGCCGCTGCCCTTCTCGATGCCGATCGCCTTGCGGATCAGCACCGACGCCGGCGGCGTCTTCATGATGAACGTGAAGCTGCGATCCGAATAAACGGTGATCACCACCGGAATCGGCAGCCCCTTCTCGAGCTTCTGCGTGGCAGCGTTGAACTGCTTGCAGAACTCCATGATGTTGACGCCCTGCTGGCCGAGCGCAGGACCAATCGGGGGCGACGGATTTGCAGAGCCCGCGGGCACCTGCAGCTTTACGTATCCCTGTACTTTCTTCGCCATTCAATGCTCTCCTGGGTGCAAGCGCCCGCCGCAGCGAGCTCCCCATGCGTGTCCCTACCGTCATGAACAGGCGATCCGTCGCCTGTCCGTCGAATGCTGCCGGCAACCTGATCGGCCGCCAGCCGCGCTGAATTCCCGGTCTCAGGCCTTCTCGACCTGCGAAAAGTCGAGTTCCACCGGTGTGGATCGACCCAGAATCTGCACCGCAACATGCAGGCGGTTCTTCTCATAGTTGACGCTCTCGACGACTCCATTGAAGTCGTTGAACGGGCCTTCGGCCACTCGCACGACCTCGCCCGGCTCGTAGATGACCTTGGGCCGTGGCTTCTCGACGCCTTCCTCGACCCGTCGCAGGATCTGGTTGGCTTCCTTGTCACTGATCGGCGCAGGCTTCTCAGGCGTGCCGCCGATGAATCCGAGCACCTTCGGGACATCGCGCACCAGATGCCAGGTCTCTTCGTTCATCTCCATCTGCACGAGCACATAGCCCGGGTAGAACTTACGCTCGCTCTTGCGTTTCTGGCCCTCGCGCATCTCGACGACTTCTTCGGTCGGCACCAGAACTTCGCCGAACATGTGCTCGAGCCCGGCACGCTTGACGCGCTCCATCAACCCGCTTTGCACGCGGTGCTCGAAATTCGAGTACGCATGCACGACATACCAACGCAGAGCCATTGTCTGAATCCCTCTGTATCGGCGCTCAGGCGCCCGGACCTGAACCGAGAATCGAGCGCGTGGCCCAGGCGAGGAAGGCATCGACGATCCAGAAAAACAGCGCCATGATCACGACGAAGATGAACACCACCAAGGTAGTCTTCAGCGTCTCGTCACGGGTCGGCCAGAACACCTTGTAGAGTTCGATTCGCGCATCGAGCGCGAACTTCCTGGCATCGCGACCGTGCTGCGAGAACGCGAACACGGTACCACCGACCAGCAACCCGCCCGCGAACACCAGCCACCGGATCCAGTTCGCCTGCTCGCCGCGCAGGACATAAAAAGCAAACACGCCCGCGAGCGCAATGACGATCGCGGCGACCAGCTTCATGGTCTCGGTTTTACCCGGACCGTCCTGTTTGACAACTTCGTTCATCGTTCTTCAGTGGCAGGCCAGGAGGGAATCGAACCCCCAACCTGCGGTTTTGGAGACCGCCGCTCTGCCAATTGAGCTACTGGCCTAATCTTTACTTCAATATCTTCGCGACGACGCCTGCACCGACGGTACGGCCGCCCTCGCGGATCGCGAAGCGCAGCCCGTCTTCCATCGCAATCGGCGCCAGCAACTCTACCGTCATCTTGATGTTGTCACCCGGCATCACCATCTCCGTGTCGCCCGGCAATTCAAT